>JAEEGJ010002144.1_pt1 | contig 134163 bp, 111 predicted proteins | sample 8958761 | NCBI WGS metagenome assembly JAEEGJ01 (sample SAMN16246546, study PRJNA631951) | gut metagenome | biome: gut microbiome; feature: rumen; material: RS-attached | host: Bos | place: Iran: Karaj | collected 2018-10
ATACTGATATGGCATCTGAAATGGTTAAGTACTCGAACAACAACATTCTTGCTCAGGCAGGAACAGCTATGTTGGCTCAGTCTAACCAGGCTAATCAGAACGTATTATCATTACTTGGATAATCATTGTATCGACTACCTAAAAGGAACCGGGAAACCGGTTCCTTTTTTTGTGCGTTAATAAAGCGGTAAAATATTTTTTGAAAAAATCAAAATATAGGGGTTAAGTAACTTTAAAAGTGTCCGATATAATAAATGTAAGCAATCAAGCTTATAAAAAATGTAACCTAATAAATTATAATAGCGGCAAGGATGCCGCAGGAAATTCAAGGAGGAAAAAAATATGGTAGTACAGCACAATTTAAGAGCAATGAATTCCAACAGAATGTTGGGCGTAACAAGTAATCAGCAGTCAAAGTCAACTGAGAAGTTATCATCAGGTTATAAGATTAACCGTGCAGCAGATGATGCAGCAGGTTTAGCTATTTCCGAAAAGATGAGACGTCAGATCAGAGGCCTTTCAAAAGCAGTTTCTAACGCACAGGATGGTATTTCTTGTGTACAGACAGCTGAAGGCGCTTTGGCAGAAGTTCATGATATGCTCCAGAGAATGAATGAACTTGCAGTTCAGTCAGCAAACGGAACAAACATGACAAAGGATCGTGAATATCTTAACGCAGAAGTAACTCAGCTCAAAGCTGAAATTACAAGAGTTAAGGATTCTACAACATTCAATGAGCAGAAGTTACTTGATGGTACCTTCAGTAACAAGGCACTTCAGGTTGGTTCAGAGAATGGCAATGAAATCAGTATTAGCATTGGCAATATGTCTGCAACAGGCCTTTCACTTAGTGGAAGCATTGATACAGCAGCTAATGCAAAGACATTCATTGATCAGGTTAAGAGTGCCCTTGAACAGGTTTCCACAGAGAGATCTAACCTTGGTGCAATCCAGAACCGTCTCGAGCATACTGTTAACAACCTCAACAACATCGTTGAGAATACACAGGCAGCTGAGAGCCAGATCCGTGATACTGATATGGCATCTGAAATGGTTAAGTACTCGAACAACAACATTCTTGCTCAGGCAGGAACAGCTATGTTGGCTCAGTCTAACCAGGCTAATCAGAACGTATTATCATTACTTGGATAATCATTATATCGACTACCAAAAAGGAACCGGATTTCCGGTTCCTTTTTTTGAGCATAAATCATATAATATTAATGGATGTTTACGATTAATTATTCGAAAAAATGGTATAAAAAATGACATTTGATAATTCGTATTTTGAAGATGATATTAAAGAAGGTTTTTATATCCCCGGAATGATCAAGAGATCCTGGGCGACCCAAATGGATATTTTGGAAAACATTTCTTTAGTATGCGAAAAAAACGATATAAAGTGGTATGCGGATTGCGGTACTCTTTTGGGTGCAATAAGACATCATGGGTTTATTCCCTGGGATGATGATCTTGATATATGCATGTTAAAAGATGATTTTGATAAATTCACGAAAGCTGCGTATAAGGAACTTCCGGATACATATCATTTACTGGATCTATATAAAGAGAAAGAGTATGCCAAGTTCCTGGCCAGAGTGATAAACCATAAAACAATCGATATTTCCGGTGATTTTCTTAAACAAAATCATGGATTTCCGTATATTTCGGGTGTGGATGTATTTCCGTTGCACTATTTGTTTAATGATGAAAAGAAGGAAGAAGAGAGAAGAACAAGAACCAAAAAAGTTTGGGACTTGATTGAAGATTATATAAGTGCAGAGAAAAAGGATTCAGAGAAACTTATTGCTGAGGTGGAAAGAGGATCCGGCTATAAAGTTGATAAAACATTGCCTTTAGAGAACGCATTGTATCGAATTTTGGATCAGATGTTTTCGGAGGCGGATTCTAAAAATGCGAAATATGTTGCCCTGATGCCTTTCTGGATAAAAAATCATGATCATAAATACCCGATAGAATTATTCAGAAATTCTTTGGATATGCCATTTGAGGAAATATCAATAAAAGTTCCTGCGGAATATGAAAAGGTTCTGGAGATTGAATACGGAAACTGGGAGAAGGTTTACAGAGGCGGTGGAATACATGATTATCCGTTTTATGCCGAACAGGAGAGAATTCTTGCCTCAAAATATAATAACAGAATTCCTTATAAGTATTACTTCGAAAAAAACGAGGAATTTACAAAGGAAAATGAAACGGAAGATCCGATAAAGAAAATATTCAAGATGTTATATGATGTATCGGGAATGATCCAAAATCTGTATGTGTCCGGAGATTATAATTCGATAATATCACTTTTGGAGGGAAGTCAGGATTTAGCTATTCAAATAGGAACACAGGTTGAAACTGCGTATGCGGCTAAATGCAATAATCTGGTAAAGAAATTGGAAGAGTATTGCGAGGAATTATATAAAATAGGAGAAATGTTATCTGAAAATGAATCCGCAGATACTGATCCGTTAGATAAGAAATTGGGTACACTTCTGGATGAAGCCGGAACAATATATAAAAACGAACTCAAAAGGGAGAACGATGTTCTTTTTATTGTAAGCAGAGCTTCGGAATGGAAATATGCTGAAAAAATATTTGAAGACAGATTGCATAAAGGATTTAACGCAACAGTTATGGTTGTTCCTTATTACGAGAAGGATCCAACCGGAAGTGTTACAGACATCGAACATTTTGAATTGAATAGATTTCCTCAATCATTAACATTTGAAGATTATAAGACATGCGAAATCGAGAAGTGTCATTTTTCGGAAATAGTGATCCTGAATCCATTTGATAATTATGGAAGCGCAAGCACGGTACAGCCCTTTTATTATTCGAGCAATCTAAAAAAATATTCCGAAAAACTTACATACATTCAATCATTTGAAACAGATGTAATTGATGATAGAGATGAAAAGAGTATTTTTAATGCTCGATCCTTCATAGTTTCACCGGGAGTAATCAATTCGGATATGGTTTATGTACCTGACGAATCAATAAGAGATTTATATGTTAAGATTCTCGAAGAAATTACAGACGAGACAAAAGAAAAGATAGAGGATAAAATTGTAGTAATTCATAAGGACACAGACGAGAAAAACACGGAAACGGACAAAAGAACAATACTCTTTTATACCAATACCGCTTCTTTTTTTGAAGAATCGGAGGCTTTTAACAAAATTGAAAAAGTAATGAAATTATTCAAGAGCCAATCAGACAGTGTTTCTGTTATTTGGATTGCAGATGAAGACTTTTTGGATGTATTAAAAGAATATTTTAAAGAAGATTATGAGAAAGTCGAAAAAATAATATCAGATTTTGAGAATAGTAACAAAGGAAGATTCGTCCAAACATCGAATCCGATTGAATTTATTAATGAAAGTGATGCCTACTATGGTTCTAGGGGATTTGCAATGAATTTGGCAATGAGAAAAAAGATACCCGTTATGATATGGAATATGAAAGCATAATATTATTTTGATGCATAGGATTGAATCATTACAGGTTTGTGCTTACATGAATATTCGCAAGCCAGAAAAGATGCATCGCCATAATATGCATCGCAGGAAAGCAATAAATCAAGAGGCTCATTGTCATATAAAAATCTGATATTATTGTTTTGAGCAAATGTTGAAACGAGATTTCTGTAAGAAGAAAGAGTTTCAGGTTTATATTTTTTTATTGAATCATCAAGAAGATGGTCGATGACGAGGGTAAGATTTAACTTATCCTCGTTTTCTTTAAATAAAGTCAAATTCGTTTCTATTTTTTTAATAAAAGTATCAGCATTTTCTAAAGCCTGTCCGGCACCAATGTAGTAGATAATGGATTTTTTAGTTGTAGGATTTGTTTTATGCGAGAACGAAAAACCAAGATTTTTAATGGACTCATTATTAAATAATTTTATCTTGGAGTCCCAATTATACTTTGAAGAACTCCATTCTTCCAATTTCTTAATATACATTTTTCGTTCTTGTTCGGTTTCTACCAAAACAAGATCCGAATTGATAACACCCGGAACAGTGACATAGTATTGCATATTTTTGTAAGAACGAAAATCATCTTCGGAAATCTCACAGGTTTTAAACCATGGGATATAAACGAGATTATCTGTATATTGTTTTATTTTTGAACTGTAAAAATCCGGATGAATGCTTGTAACGGCATTAAATTCATCATATGGATTCTGAATGAAAACAATATCCGGGTGAATAAATTCCAGAGGAAAATCTTCATAGGGACAGAGCGGTATATCTTCGGGATAAGAATTAATGTCATACTGTTCGTCGGATAAAGTTCCATCGTATTCCTTGTAATAGTAAGGGAGCGGGACAACATAAACTTCATAATCGGGATTATCTGATAAGGAAAGATAAAGGTCATCAAATGAATCCCAAAAATCAGCTTTGCAGGGTAGAAAAACAGCTACTTTCTTTTTGATAAGCTCATTGTTGATGAAAGAGCTCATATCGTCAAAAGAACTCTTTACAAGAGAAACATCATTCAGAGATCTGTTATACAAATGATAAAGATTTTCGCAAAATGTGTTGATATATTGAAGGCTGGGATGATCGTCACCTTTGACATTTTCAATCATTGTTCCAATATCGATAGCTAATTCCTGAGCAGAACAAATATCATCCTCGGATATAAGGCTAATAGAGGATAATTGAGAAAGTGCTTCTATCAGAAGATGTTTAAAGGATTCATTGTTTTCCTGCTTTTTGCTAAGGAATATCTCATCAAAAGAGTATTCTGATATTTTTTTACCCAGTATCTCTTCCAAATCTGTTTTCTGCTTTTCAAAAAAGGGGTAATCGTGAGCACCGCCTGCTTTGTTAATACGCATATAGTTTCCGTAATGTTTGGAAAGGATCGTATCATAAGAGAAGGGGACAGGGATCGTGGTGTTCTCAAAAGGTACTCTGATGAAATTGAAATAATCATACTTAGAGAAACGGTAGTGGAGAATCTTCTTTAATCCCCAGGGAACCATCTGTGTGAGAACATCCGATTGCTCAGAAGACACTTCTGCACATTTCTTGTCAGCAAGCTCATATAATGCAATCCAAAGCTCTTTCTTGCTCAACGAAGAAGAGAGAGATACACCTGTTATCTCTTTTACACGCTTCAGGTTAGAATCAATTGTTTCTTCAGGCAGATCATCTTCAAGAATAGAATCTGCTAAAGAGATAAGATAAAGAGCTTCCTGATCTCGCTTGTCCTCGTCACCTTCGTTTGAATATATATAATCTAAGACAAAAATGTCAATTCCGCATAGATAGTTAAATCCATGGAATCTGTCAAAGTGCTCTTTATCAAATCTGGCACTGGGGGTATTAACGACTACGGCATGAAATTCTCTAAATTCTTCTTCGTTTCTAAAGGTGTGAATGCTGTAACCGTCAGGGAAGTATTTAGGTGCTTCTTCTAAGAAACGATCATAATCATCACGGATCATCACGATATCCATGTCATCATCCCAGGGGATATAGCCATGATGTCTGATGGCACCCAAAAAAGTGCCCCAATCTGCAAAATATCTGATGTTGCATTCGCGACATATATCATCTACTACTTTTAAGACTTCCAACTGCGCAGCCCAGGCTTGTTTAATTGTTGCAGGAATATAGAAGCCTAGACGGACTTCGTCTTCCAAAAATGATTTATTAAACATAATTATATTAAACTGCAAAAAAGAGGATTTGGAAAGAACAAAGTGTTTGTTTTGACCAATAAATGTAATTATTTACCGGACATATGCCGATATAATATATGGATTATTTTGTGCATGGATGCGTAAGTTAAACTGGAAGTTGTCGCATAAATGCGAAACTTTCGGTTTTTTGTTTTTTTCGGAAAGATAAAAGGAAATTGAAATGTGACAAACTGCAGTTGCAGACGGGTTTACTATACGTCAAATATATTAAATGGTATAATTTTCATGGGTAAAATGTTAAAGGGGGAGAAAAATGAATTTTGAATTAAATGCGTCAATGATGTGTGCAAATTATAGAAATCTTGAAAAGGAAGTCAGAGAACTTGATGAGGGTGGGATTGATTCGTTTCACATAGACATAATGGATGGTCGTTATGTCCAAAACTATGCGATGTCATTAAATGATTTAACTTGCATTCGTTCTTTGACAAATAAACCGCTCGACGTTCATCTCATGGTTGAGCATCCGATCAATACAATCGACTTATTTACAAGTCATCTTCATAAAGGTGATACAGTTTACATCCATCCTGAAGCTGAATATCACCCTTCTACAACAATTTCCAAAATACTAAATGCGGGAATGATCCCAGGTATAGCGATAAATCCCGGAACAAGCGTTGAAAACGTTCAAATGCTTCTTCGAATAGTGGATAAAGTGCTGGTTATGTCTGTTAATCCGGGAAACGCGGCACAGATGTTTTTGCCGTATGTCAGAGAAAAATACGATAAACTTCTCGAATTAAAAGAAGAAATGGGGTTTGATATTTACTGGGATGGAGCCTGCGGAGCAGACAAAATACAGGAATATGCTCCGTTGGGAGTAAAAGGGTTTGTTTTGGGAACCACACTTCTGTTTGGAAAAGGGAAATCTTATAAAGAAACGCTTGCTAACATTCGTGAAATGAAATTCTGAATGTAAATGAGAAAACAGATAAGGAGTCTGTATGGAATATATTATCATTCAAGCGGGGGGAAAAGGAACCAGACTTGGATATTTGACAAAGAATAAACCTAAAGCATTGGTTCCTGTAAATAACCTTCCGATGATATTCTATTTGTTTAGAAAGTTTCACGACAAAAGATTTGTCATTATAGCTGATTACAAAAAAGAAATAATGCGTGAGTACCTTTCGGCATTTGCGGATGTTAAATATCAAATTGTCGATGCATCCGGCACAGGGACATGCTCGGGTGTTAGACAGGCAATAAATCTGATACCGGATGAGAAAGCGTTTATGTTGATATGGTCAGATCTCATCTTACCGGAAGACTTCAAGTTGCCGAATGATTATGAAAATTTGGCAGAATCGTTTGATTATGTTGGCTTATCGCAAAGTTTTCCTTGCAGATGGAAATTTGAAAATGGAGTATTTGAAGAAGAGAAATCGACCGAATATGGTGTTGCGGGACTATTTTTATTCACCAATAAAGAAAAAATAAAAGATGTACCCGAAAGTGGAGAGTTTGTTCGTTGGATAAGCGAACAGAACATGGATTTCAGGACGATAGGGATTTCGGGCGCGAAAGAATTTGGTTTACTTGAAGAATACGAGAAACTGGAAACAGTTAAGTGCCGTCCATTTAATAAGATAACAGTCAAAGGACAACAAGTGATCAAAGAACCGATTGATTCTCAAGGTGAGAAACTGGCAGAGCTCGAACGAAAATGGTATGAAAAGGCTGGCCAACTTAATATTTCGGAATTACCGGCGATATATGACACGAATCCATTAAAGATGGAATACATTAATGGAAAAAACATATATGAATGTGATTTAGATTATGAAAAAAAGAAAGAGATTTTAGTTACTTTAGTCGGGACTTTAGAATTACTTCATAAAAGCGAAAAAGCATCTGTTGATACGTTCAGTATCGAAGAGGCATATTTCAATAAGACTATGAAACGCCTGGCTAAAATACAGGAACTTGTTCCTTTTGCAAAGGAAAAAGAAATAGTCGTTAATGGAAAGAAATGCAGAAATGTATTTTTTTATAAAAGAGAATTGCAGAGAAAAGTGGATTTGCTAAAGGAAAACTGCAAAGAGTTTTCATTTATTCATGGCGATTGTACATTTTCGAATATGTTGATCAGAGATGACAACAGGCCGGTTTTGATCGATCCCAGAGGATATTTCGGATTCACGGAAATGTATGGAGATGAAAGATATGACTGGGCAAAGCTTTATTATTCGATAGTGGGAAATTATGACCAGTTTAATTTGAAGAGATTCAGACTTGAAATAGGAGAAAATGCAGAAGAAGGCGTAAGAATTCAAATAGAATCCAATAATTGGGAAAAACTTGAAAACGATTTCTTTGAGATGACAGGTGCTGACAGGAATGAAATAAAAACACTTCATGCTATTATATGGCTTTCGCTTACTTCATATGCCTGGCAGGATTTTGATTCGATTTGCGGAGCATTTTACAATGGACTCTATTATTTGGAAGATGTTTTATGAGGTTTTGGGATGATTAGTTATTATGAAAACGTTTTATCTGTAATTGAAGATTCACTTGAATCCATAAATGAAGAACAATACGAGAAATTATTACAAGAATGTGTTTCTGTTGTAAAAAATGGCGGAAAGATAATTGCCAGTGGGTTGGGAAAAAATGTTCCTATATGTGAAAAATTTGTTGGAACATTAAATTCATTTGGTATTGATTCAAGATTTCTGCATACAAACACAGCGATTCATGGTGATTTGGGTATGGTTAGAAAAGAAGATATAGTGTTCCTATTATCCAAAGGCGGAAATACATATGAAACGGTTGAACTTGCTAATTATCTGAAGCAAAGAGGAACGAATATTTGGCTACTGTCATTTGAGGAAAAGAGTAAGTGCTTAGAGGTGGTTGACAACAGCTTAATCATGCGGCTTAAAGACGAAGGCGATGCATGGAATATTGTTCCGAATAATTCAACCACTATATACTTAATGGTATTACAAGGTATAGCTATTGAAATCGGGAAAAGGCTGGGTATCACACTGGAAGATTTCAAAATCAATCATCCCGGAGGTGGTATAGGTGCAAGACTCAGCGGTAAAGATTTATGGTAAATGATAAAAAAACATTATGTGTGGCAATTCCAACATTTAATAAACATGAGAATATCCAAAGAAAATTAGAGTCTGAAATAGCTGTATTTAATAAATATGATATAGATATTTATATATTTGATTCAAGTTCTGATTCTTTAACGGAAGAAGTAATCGAAGATTATAGCAAAAAAGGATACAGTAATATTTTTTTAAAAAAATATAATGATAATCCATCATCCAACGAGAAAGTTTACCGTATTTTTGAGTGGGCAGCAGAAGCAGGATATGAATATTTATGGATGATTCATGACCATACTGTTTGTAATGAAGAAGCGATAGTTTTTTTGATGAATATTCTGAAATCAGAAAAAAATGATTTTCTTCTTCTGAATATGCAGGCCGGCGAATATAAAATTGAAAAGTTTGATGATATTAATGACTTTTTATTAAAAGGAGCTTGGAGACTTAATAGCTTTGGAGCATCAATTGTTAAGACAGATACTTTTTTGGGTGGTGTTGATTGGACTTTTATGAGGCGAAAATATGGGGATAATAAAACATTAAATTATTCACATATCGGGTTTTATTTTGAAAGAATCGCTGAAATGAAATATCCATTGATCAGTCAGATATTCTTTGAGAGAAAAGATTTTATTGATTTTAACAGAACAAAAAAAATAGAATGGGAGAAAGATACAATCAGATTATGTTTGGAATGCTGGGGTGAAGTTATCACCAGGCTACCGGATGTATATGAAAATAAAAGAGAAGTATTACGATCGCAAGACAGGTGGTTTTTATCAAAGTATTCTTTGCTGATATATCGAAAAAAAGGATATTTCAGTTTTAAAGAATTTTATAAGTACAGGAAATGGCTGAAAACTATATTTCCCGAAGATTATTGGAGAGATTTTTTTATATGTATTTTGCCGTATAAACTTGCGGAAAGATTTATATGTAAAAAATTGGGAGATCATTTAACAGAGGCAAAAAGAAAAGAAAAGGAAATATTTATATTTGGCGCGGGGAGACATGCGGTAGAGTGTGCCTCTTTTCTCCTTGAAAGAGGTACAGAATTTCAGGGGTTTATTGTTTCCGATATCAAGGGTAACCCGGAGGAATTGCTAAATCATAAGGTTTATTTGGCCAAAAAAGAATCGTTGCCTTCACATATAACGGTTTTAATAGCGGTTTTGAGCAGTGGTGTTGAAGAGGTCATAGCTTTATTGCAAAACTTAACAGATGAAGGTATGGATATCGAAATAATCAAGATGATGTGATTTGAAGGAACATATTTATGAAATTGAAGATTTGCATTCCGACATATAAGAGACCAAAAGCAATCGAAGAACTTTTACAAAGATTTCTTGATACATATTTGTTACTGGGTTTTGATATACATATTTATGATTCGAGCGATGACGAGGAAACATATAGTGTTGTGAAACCTTTTATGGGATGTGAAAAATTGTACTATCATCGTGTGGATCCTACAGTTCATTCAAATGTAAAGGTATTAAATATATATAAGGAATTTGCTGACGGAGACTACGACTATATTTGGGTTCAATCCGATAGCATACGATGGACGATCGAAAGCTTAAACAGGATATCTGACGCCATTAATTCTAATCAATACGATATTATTACACCCAATTATAGGGATGAAGAGAAAATAGGAGACAAGATTTACGAAGATAAAGAAGAGTTTTTTAGAGATTGCGCTTGGCATTTGACATTATATGGCGCAGCTATTTTGAACAAAAAACTATTATATAATGTTGAATGGGAAGCGATACATCAAAAATATACATGTTCCGAGCGAATTAATTTTTCACATGTGGCTTTATATTTTGAACAAATTGCAAAAGCTAAATCATTTAAAGGATTTCATATAGGATTACCTCAATTTAGCCTTACTTCCACTATGTATAAAAAAGAATCCGGTTGGAGAAAGGATACTTTTTTTATTCATTGTGTTTGCTGGCCTTCTGTTATAAATGCTTTGCCCAATATATATAGGGATAAGGAGGAGGTAATAAAAAAGCAGGGATTCTTAAGCGGGGATCTGACTAATGAAGGGTTAAAACGATTACGTAGTGAGAAAGTGTTATCTTTATCTGAATTTGTTAAATATCGAAAAGAATGGAAAAATGTGTCTGATATTTCGGCATTAAGATTTTTGTTTTTTTCTATTATACCAGCCGGTTTAGCGAAGGCACTTATGATCGATCAAATAAATGAAAGAAAAATAAAAAGACAAATAAGGAATTTCTCAAAAAAATATGAAAATATATTCATCTACGGGTGTGGACAAAAAGGCGATAGCTTTGCGAATTATATGGATGAAATGAGAATAGCTTATAAAGGATTTATTATTTCGAAAGGGCGGAAGGATAAAGAGTATTTGCATAATAAACCGGTTCTGGAATTTGATGAGAATTTATTATATAAAAAAACTAATGGAATAATATTAGCTCTAAATGAATTAAACACTAAACAGGTATTAACTGACTTAAAAAAATATGATGTTAAAGCAGGACTATATAGTGAGTATTTAGAATAATAATTTAATGGAGATATTATTGAGAGTTGTTCTTAACCATATAAGTGAAAATATAAATTGGACATATAAAGGAAATTAAATATGAAGAATATAAAAATATCTACAGTGTGCAAATATAAAGATAAATATATAGCTTTTGCCAAGAACATAAATTTATTATTTGAGTTTGATTTAGAAGGAAATACGCAAGGTTTATGCGTAATCCCTGAGAGTGATAATGATAGATTAGTAGAAAAAATAGTCGAATGGAATGATAAGATTATTTTGATTCCTTTGTGTGCAAACAACATATACATATATGATTATATTTCGGGGAATTTGGATTGTATTAATATTTTTGAGGATAAAAAACATATACGTTTCAAATTCTTTAACGCTTTTCTTCGTGATAAATATTTATACTTGGTAGGATCATTTTATCCTGCAATACTCAGGCTGAATCTGGAAGATAAAACGTTATATGAAATAAATATATATAAAGATAATTGCGAAAAACAGATTAGTCTTAGCGATTGCTATGCACGAAAATCAATATTACAAATGAATGAAAAACTGCATATTCCTTCCTCAATCAGTAATGAAGTATACGTTTTTGATATGGGGAATGAGATATACGAGAAGAAAAGAGTAGGCGACAGCGTTGAAAGATATTCCGGTATTGAATTTGATGGGGAATGCTATTGGCTTTCTCCTCGTTTTGGAACAGACTTATTAAAGGTTTATCCCAATGGTGAAATAAAGAAAATTGATTTGTCAGAATTTTGCTCACCGGGTTACAATTTTGCAGGAATTCTGATTATTGACGGTAAGGTTCTTTTACTTGCCCTTCATTTAGAGCACTCGTTAGCTATAGATTTAAAAGATGAAAAAATCCAGAAATTTATAACTGGAGATGATGTGCTTTTTGAAAAAACGGGGGATGAAATAATAACTCAATATAATGATGGGAAAATCAATATTTTCGGAAAAAATAATAGCGTTATAGAATTAGATTATGAAGGAATATACTCTCTATTAGATTCAAAAGAATTAAGAAAGTATTTTTATCAAGAGGGAAATCCGTTCACTTTAGATGATTTTCTGGATGAAATAAGACGAGGAACGATATAAATGTTTAATCCGTTTATTATCAATTCAAATATAATAACTGAAGAAAAAGAAATAGAAACATTTAGTGGTTTTATGGATGCCTGTTGCGGAAATATAGGCAATTCATATATAACATATTCTTTGTGTAAAGAACTTGGTATAGATCTTTTAAAAACCAGACAAATAAAAAATATTTATACGTTTGATTTTGACCATATAGAGGAGAATCTTGGGGATGTATCTGAATGCACGCATACAATATTGGTATTACAAGATCAAATCAGAATAAATGAAAGTTATGGATACAGACTAAATTATAGTGGGATAATAAAACTGATAGATTACATCGATCGTCCACTTCTTATCGTTGGATTAGGTGCAAATTCTCTTTTGGGGTATGATAAGGAATTTCATAAAAAGCTGAACGCAGACTTGATAATATTTTTAAAAGAACTGGCAACTCGTTGTGTGGAAATTGGTATAAGAGGAGAGTTCACAGAGGAAGTATTGCATAATTTGGGGATTAATAACACGTGTGTAATAGGATGCCCGAGCTATTATGAAAACGGCAAAAACAGAGTAATAAATAAAATCAAACTTGAGAACCTGGAGGAAATCCTTTTTAGTGGATCCTTTTATCCGGAAAGTGATATGGAAAAAAAATATAGATGCCATGAGATACTTCAGGATAAACTGGGTGAAAAATACATTAAACTGGTGGCGTTCGATGAACTAACAGATGAGATTGCAAATGATAAAAGAAAAAAATACTTGAATAAACAGTATTATGTTTTTTCTGATATTGAAGGGTGGAAGTCTTTTGCACAAAAGCACAAATTAATAATAGGATATCGTTTACATGGAGCGATTGTAGGTTTAAATTCAGGAATACCGGCAATATGTTGCAATGGTGATACGAGAGCGAAAGAAATGTGTACATATCTAAACATTCCGTATCATCCCGAATTGGTATGGAAGAATTTTGATGAGTTTAAAATGTTTTATGAAAATATAGACTTGATGAAAATAAATGAGAGATATAAATATGTCTATTCGAGATATTGTGATTTTTTATACAGAATCTTAAATGTTGAGCAAGAAGAAATGGAAAGAAATATTAAAAATTTCTCGATCAGGCAGCCTAAACTTAAATTGTACAGTCAATACGATGATTTAAGGAAAGTGATAGAAAACGGTTTCTGAAATATCAATGCATACAGAACAAAAGATATCAAACATAGATGATGATACAGTTAATTTGGGAGAGGGATTTTGACAGAAGATAGAAATTGCATTTTAAAGCGAATGGAAAATGTTTTAGATAATGATAAAAAAAGAATAATTCTTTATTGTCTGAATGATGAAAAAATGCTGAGTCTTTTAATAAAAGAGATAAGTGATAAGAGAATTGATAATATTATTGTTTTTCAAAGCGTCACCAAATCATTAGACAGCCTCAATACCACATTCATTGATAGGAAGGAACTGGAAAGTGTTTTAGACTTTTATAATTTATATGATTTTTCAAATAAAATATCTGTAATAAATGAGACTGGCCAGTATGGAAATATGCTGAATTATGTGCGAAGCGGAGTGTTAAGCAGAGAGGAGATGGTGGAAGCACTTTTGTATTAAACGGATTTGGAGATATTAATATGGAAAAACATTATTATGAAGAAATGGAAGAAAATATAAAGAAAATTGATTCCGAGATACATCTTGAAAACAAAGGGATTTTTCTGTTTGGTCACTGCAATTCTTCTTTGGAACTAAAAGATTTATTAGAAAATAATGGTTTCTCAGTAGCAGCGATTCTTGATAATAGCAGTGAAAAACAAGGACTTGATGTTCAAGGTGTGGAAGTTAAATCTCCAGATTTTCTTTGTGAAACAATGAGTGACAATACCGTTGTTTTAATTACCTCCAGATTTTATCCCGCAATGGTTCAGCAACTTCGTGAATTAGGTTATGAAGGACCGATTCGGAAGGTTATAGATTATAATACATATGCAGATTACACGTTATCGGAAGATACTATAGCCAGAATGACATTTAGAGAAAAGCATGGTGAGGATCTTTTAAAGAATCTTTCCGAAAAGTATCCGCGTAGCTTTAAAGTGTTCTGCCCGTTCAATGCCCTTGGGGACATTTATTTTATGATTTCTTATTGGAAATCTTTTGCTAAGAAGAGAAGTATTGAAGAGGTCGTGTTTTGCGTTCCCGGAAAAGCGTTAAGAGAAGTTATTCATATGTTTGGAGATTATCATGTCGAAGTGTATGAGCAAAAAGAACTGGACGCTATGATTCAAGCTGCGTTATATTTGAAAGATTCCAACTCTTTTATAGCGCATCAGGATAGACCGTATGTCATTAGTTTATCCAAAGCTTTGTATATTAAAAAGATTCCGCTGGAAGATATATATTGTTGTGGAGTATATGGACTTCCGTTGGGAACAGAGCCGGATAAACCCATAGCTGATAAATGGGAATACAAGGATTTGGAGAACATACCGAAAGGAAAGGCGGTTATTTTTTCTCCTTATGCAAAATCAGTGATTGCATTAAGCGCTGACATTTGGACAGAGGCAGTAAAATATTACAATGGCGAAGGATATAAGTGCTATACGAATGTATTTGGTGATGAAAAGCCGTTAGAGGGAACGGAACCTATATCGCCGTCAATACTTGAAATACGTTCTGTAGTAGAAAGAGCAGGCACATTTATAGGGATACGAAGTGGGTTGTGCGATATTTTACGTGAGGCTAAAGCTAAGAAAATAGCATTATATCCCGATTACAATTATTGTGATACAAAATGGAAAGCGATAGAGATGTATCATATCAGTCAATTTGATCATAACTTACTTGCTACGGAGGAAATAGAATGGAAGAAGCTATAGTTTTATCGACATTACCGAAAACATGGATATTTGATTTGGATGGAACCCTTCTTAAGCACAATGGTTATAAAATTGATGGTGAAGATACAATTTTGGAAGGTGTGAAGGAATATTTTTCGACCATACCGGATGAGGATTATATTCTTTTACTCACATCCAGAACGGATGAATACAAAGATATGACTCTTTCTTTCCTAAAAAAACACAATATTAGATTTAATGAAATTTTGTTTAATATTCCTATGGGTGAAAGAATTGTGATCAATGATCGAAAGCCTTCCGGAATAGATATGTCTGTAGCGATAAATTTTGACAGAAATAAACCGCAATTTCCTAAAGTTATAAGAGAGTTATAGTGGGGCTTAACATGGTAGTAGCAATAATACTTTCGGGCGGTACGGGATCACGTATCGGCCTTGATGTTCCCAAACAGTATATAAATATCAAGGACAGAATGCTTATAAACTATTCTCTGGATGCCGTTGCCAATTGCGATGCGATTGACCTGTTTTGTGTTGTTGCTGCATCTCTTTGGAGAGATAAGATAGAAACAAGTTTTTCAAAAGCCTGCAAAAGCAAGTTCGTCGGCTTCGCCAATCCCGGAGAAACAAGACAGCTTTCCATAGTAAGCGGTATGATGCTTATTAAAGATTACTGTCATAAGAACGGCATTACAGCAGATACGGTAGTTATCCATGATGCGGCGAGACCCAATGTATCCGCATTTATGTTGGAAGATTATATTAAAGCACTTGACGGACATGACGGCATAATGCCGGTTCTTCCCATGAAAGATACGGTTTATTTGAGCAAGGACGGAAAGACAGTATCCGAATTGCTTAACAGAAAAGAAATCTTTGCGGGTCAGGCTCCGGAAGTGTTTGTCTTTGGCAAATATCTTAAAGCTAATGAGGAACTGATGCCCGAGATGATAAAAACCATAAACGGTTCTACGGAGCCTGCTATTTTGGCAGGCATGGATGTAGCAATGGTTGAAGGTAGCGAAAAGAATTACAAGATCACGACTAAAGACGATCTGGATAAATTCATTCAGGAACAGAATGCAAGATAAAGAAGGCAGACGATGAAAGCATACGTATTACACGGAATTAACGATATAAAGTTTGAGGATGTTAATAAGCCCGTACCCCGTGAAAACGAGGTGCTTCTTAAAGTGTGTGCCGCCGGTATCTGCGGATCCGATATTCCGAGGATCTATAAAAACGGAGCGCATGTACATCCTATAATTCCTGGACACGAGTTTGCCGGTATCGTCGAAGCTGTCGGAGACAGAAAGAATGCTGATCTTGTAGGGAAAAGAATGGGTGTTTTCCCTCTGATCCCCTGTATGGAATGCGATCAGTGCAAAGCAAAGCAGTACGAGATGTGCAGGAAATACAACTATCTTGGATCGAGATGCGACGGTGCTTTTGCGGAATATGTTTCGGTTCCTGTACGGAATCTTATCGAACTTCCCGATTCGGTTTCTTTCGGCGAAGCTGCAATGCTTGAACCGTTTTCTGTGGCTGCTCACTCAATGCGAGCTATGATAGACGAAAACACCGACAGAAACACATCGGTTCTTGTCTGGGGTGTGGGAACGATCGGTATGATGCTTGTCATGCTTCTTAAAGCAGAGGGATTTAAGAATGTTCTTTGCGTTGCAAGTAAATCCTATCAGGCAGAAACTCTGAACGAAAAAGTCGGAATTGATAAAGAAAACATATTTGAAGGAAAAGATAAGGACAAGGCGATAGAATGGATAAGATCGAAAACCGTAACAGGTGCTTCGATCGGATTTGAGTGCGTCGGAAAGAATGAGACATACACTGCAGTTATTGAAAGTGCAGCTCCTTCCGGAAAAGTTATGCTGGTAGGAAACCCTGCATCCGATATGTCTCTTTCAAGAGAAGTGTACTGGAAGATTTTAAGAAGCCAGCTTACTGTTAAGGGTACATGGAATTCTTCTTTCACAAAAGACGAAAACGACGACTGGCATTATGTGCTCGATATACTTTCCAAACACGTAATCCCTGCCGACATCCTTATAACTCATAAGTTTGAACTCGAGAACCTGTATAAAGGTTTTGAGCTTATGCGTGATAAATCCGAAAACTATATTAAATGTATGTATATGGCTTAAGCGTCAATATATTGACACAGCCTTAATGCAATGTTATATTAACTTCACTCGAGGGTTCTCCTCGAACGATCCGAACGGATCGAATTTCCCTATTTAATAGTAAAAAATCGAGCCCTATTTTTGTGGGTTTTCTCAATTGAATGCCGCATTTTGTTTTTGTATAATGAAAGCAGATATTATGCCTAAATTAGGGGCTTTTCGCCTTTTTATTCGTTTTGTTTCTGCTTTCAAGGCTAAGAAAGGAGAAACAAATGGTTGAAAAGAACAGGATCAAAAGTTTCGAAGAACTTCGCTTCAGCGACGATTTTATGTTTGGAAAGGTCATGGAGGATTTAAACCTCTGCCGTGAGGTTCTTGAATGCTTATTGGGAAAACCGGTAGGCAAACTGAAGGAAATTCAGACACAGCGGGAATTTAAGTACACTTCGGATGGCAAACCCATCAGGATGGATGTGTACAATGAAGCGGAAGACGGAAGTGTTTTTGACGCCGAAATGGAAAAACTTAATCACAAAACCGTCGAATCGCATATGCTTCCCAAAAGAGCGAGGTTTTATCAGGCAGCGATCGATATCGATTATATGAACAAAGGTGATTCATATAAGATTTTGCCTGAAAGTACGGTTGTCTTTATTTGCACTTTTGATCCTTTTAAACAAGGTGAATATCAGTACATATTCAGCGAAAAGTGTAAAGATCTATCGTTGCAGGACGGGACTCAAAAGATCTTTTTCAACTGTACATATCAAGGCGATGACATTTCCGAAGAATTAAGATTCCTTTATGATTACATCATGACAGGTAAGGCTGAAAGCAAGCTTACTCAAAGGATAGAGGAAGCTGTGACCAAGGGACAGAGAAACGAAGTATGGAGGACACAGTATATGAAAGAGTGGGTTATAATTCAAGACGCCAGAGATGAAGGACGTGAAGAAGGCATAAAAGAAGGCATAAAAAAGGGTCAAGCTAGGGAGCGTGTCAATACAGAACGCGAAAGACGACGTGCGGATAAAGCTGAAGAAGAATTAAAAAAACTCCGGGAAGAAAACCTGAGATTGCGTAAGCAAAGAACGACAAATTAGGTTTTGTATGAAGTGACATCATAAAAATCTTTTCTCCGGAGAAAAAAGATGAAGTGTGCATACGATGAAAATTTACTGTACAAAGCACAGATAACTCTTGCAAGTATGCTGGATACTGCTGTGTATGTGTATGGTTATGAGTTGAAAACCTTTTATTCTCTATTCTTAAACTCAAATTATTCCAAAAGATTTGAAAGAGGAGAATCTTCTGTTGTGGCGGGTATGTCCGGTCATGAAATTGCCTATTCGGTAATAAGAGAAATAAAAGATATTAAAATGGCAGATTCGTTATATAGAGTTCATAGAAGCCCTGAATACTGGGTGGGATGGAGTCTTTGCTTTTATCAGTGGTACAGCGGAAAAGGGTTTAGTGAGATTAATGAGACAGCTGATATGGATAAGCTTATTTCCATGTATCGAAAATATCACGAGATGGATATTATGCAGTTCGTAGATTGTATGAATCAGATGTCAGGGGCGAATGTTTGAAGCTGCTTGTTTACAAACACCCCCATAAGTGCTATATTTTAGAGGTGCCGTTCAAAATCGAACGGTACCTTTTAAAATTTGAACACGTCAAAATGTATTCGAAAAAGGAAAGCGAAATGACTAAACTTACAGAAAAACAATTCGATATTCTCGAAAAACTCGTCTTTTCCGAGGAGCCTCTTTCACAGAGAGACCTGGAAAAGCTTACAGATTATTCTCTGGGTACCGTTAACAAAACTGTCAGAGAATTGACGGATATGAACTATATGGAAGACGGTAAGATCACGCCGGCAGGCATTGCGGCATTAGAGCCTTACAGTGCCAAGAGGGCTATTTTCATTGCGGCCGGCTTCGGATCACGCCTTGCTCCCATCACGTTCAATACCCCCAAGCCCCTGGTCCGCGTTCACGGAGTAAGAATTATCGACAGACTCATTGAAGCCTGCATTACAGCCGGTATCGAAGAGATCTACATAGTCAGAGGTTACCTTGCTGAGCAGTTCGATCAGCTTCTTTACAAGTATCCGAACGTTAAATTCCTCGAGAACCCCGTTTACAACGAGGCCAACAACATAAGTTCCTCGCTCGTGGCAAGACACCTTCTTTCGAACGCTTACGTATTCGAGGCAGACCTTCTTATCTCGAATCCGGACATAATAAAGAAATACCACTATACATCCGATTTCCTTGCGATCAAGACAGATCGTACCGACGACTGGTGCTTCACAGTTAAAGACGGCATCATCACAGAAGAAAAGGTCGGCGGCGAAGGCGACAACATCTGGCAGATGGTCGGGATCTCCTACTGGAGCGAAGAGGACGGAGCGAAACTTGCGGAAGATATCCCCGAGATCTACTCATCGCCCGGCGGAAGAGAGCGTTACTGGGAACAGGTACCCCTCGTATATAAAAAGAATAATTACGAAGTGGCCGTTCGCGAGTGCAAAGCGGAAGATATCGTAGAGATAGATACGTTCAACGAACTTAAAAAGATAGATAAGACTTACGATGTGTAAGAAAGGAAAACTATGGAACCGATCAAAAGAAACATATTATTAAACCCCGGTCCTTCAACGACCACAGATACAGTAAAATACGCGCAGGTAGTGCCTGACATCTGCCCCAGAGAAAAAGAATTCGGCGGGCTCATGAAGGGCTTAAGAGAAGACCTCGTAAAAATCGTACACGGCGATCTTCAGAAATATACATCCGTTCTTTTCTGCGGAAGCGGAACGATCAACATCGATGTCTGCATCAACAGTCTTCTTCCCGAAGGAAAGAAAGTGCTTGTAGTAAACAACGGCGCATACAGTACAAGAGCCGTTGAAATATGCGAATACTACGGCCTTCCTCACATCAATCTGACATTCCCCGTAGACGAGAGACCCGACCTTGAAAAGGTTGAAGAGACACTTAAAAACAACCCCGATATCGGACTTGTTCACACTACTCACAATGAAACGGGAACCGGAATCCTCAATCCGATCAGGGAAATCGGCGCACTTGCGCATAAGTACAATGCAATCTTTACAGTGGATACGACAAGTACCTACGCGATGAGACCGATTGACATAGAAAAAGACAATATCGATTTTTGCATGGCTTCGGCTCAAAAAGGCCTTATGGCATTCACAGGCTTAAGCTTTGTAGTTGGTAACAGATCGATCATCGAGCAGTCCTCAAACTATCCCAAGAGAAGCTACTATACCAACCTTTTCTTACAGTACGATTACTTCGAAAAGACGGGCGAGATGCATTTCACACCTCCCGTACAGACAATCTACGCTACAATCCAGGCGTTAAAAGAGTACTGGGCTGAAGGCGAAGAAGCCAAATGGGCAAGACACACAAGAGTGTTCAATGCTATCAACGAAGGCCTCGACGAACTCGGTTTCAGACAGGTCATCAAGCCTGAGTGGAGAGCGGGCCTCGTATCATCCGCTATCTATCCCGACGATCCCAACTGGAGTTTCGAAAAGGTGCATGACTACTGCTACGAGCGCGGATTTACGATCTACCCCGGAAAGATCAGCACCACAAACACGTTCAGACTCTGTGCGCTCGGTGCCATCGATGAGGCAGACATCAAAGACTTCTTCGTGGTATTCAAAGACGCATTAAAAGAATGCAACGTTACCGTTCCTGTAAAGTACAACTAAAAAGGAGCAGAATATGAAAAAAGCTTACACATGTTTTTGCACCGATGTCATTCATGAAGGACATCTCAATATAATAAACGAAGCGAAAAAATACGGCCGCGTGGTTGTTGGTGCGCTTTCCGACAAGGCGCTCATCCGCTACAACAAATTCCCGACGATCTCGCAGGAAGAGAGAGTTAAGCTCTACAGAACCCTCGACGGAGTCGATGAAGTCGTTATCCAGGAAGACATGCTCTACGATGACGTGATCACGCTCATTCAGCCGGACTATGTTTTACACGGCGACAACTGGGTAAAAGGCCCCGAAAGTGCGATCAGGGAACACGTCAAGGCACTTCTTGACACATACGGCGGAGAACTCGTGGATATCCCTTATACCCATAACGACACCGTAAGAAAGATCGACCTCCAGCTTCGTGAAAAACTCGCAATGCCCGAGTACAGAAGAAAAAGACTCCGCCAGCTCCTCGAGATGACTCCAATCGTAAAAGCGATGGAAGCACACAGTGGTCTGACAGGTCTTATCGTTGAAAAAACAGTCGTTGAAAAAGAAGGTAAACTCGATCAGTTCGATGCGATGTGGATCTCGTCCTTGTGTGACAGTACCGCAAAGGGAAAGCCCGATATCGAACTTGTTGACATGACGAGCCGTTTCCGTACCATCGAAGACATCACGGAAGTTACCACCAAGCCGATCATCTTTGACGGCGACACCGGCGGACTTACCGAGCACTTCGTATATACCGTTCGAAGCCTCGAGAGAATGGGCGTTTCCGCAGTTATCATCGAGGATAAAAAAGGACTTAAAAAGAACTCGCTCTTTGGAACCGAAGTTGAGCAGACACAGGCTACGATAGAGGAATTCAGCGAAAAGATAAGCGCGGGCAAAAAAGCACAGCTTACCGATGATTTCATGATCATCGCGCGTATCGAAAGCCTCATCCTTGAAAAGGGAATGGAAGACGCACTCGAGAGGGCAAAAGCTTTCGTGGCAGCAGGCGCTGACGGCATCATGATCCACAGCCGCAAGAAATCACCCGACGAGATCCTTGAATTCTGCGATAAATTCAGGGAAGAAGATCAGAAGACACCCATCGTAGTGGTACCGAGCTCGTTCAACACGATCACTGAGGAAGAACTCGCAGAGCACGGCGTAAACATCGTCATCTATGCTAACCAGCTCACACGAAGCGCTTTCCCCGCAATGCAGCAGACTGCGGAAGACATCCTTAAATATCACAGGGCAAAAGAAGTTGACGACAGACTGATGTCGATAAAAGACATCATCACTCTGATCGATGAATTATAAAAGGAGAAAACATGAAAGTCGAAAAGTTTGTTGAGATCCTTAATGCGGATTTCTTTACGGGAGTTCCCGATTCACAGCTTAAAGCGCTTTGCAATTATCTTTACAAAACATACGGCATCAGCAAGGATCATCACATGATCGCAGCCAACGAAGGAAACTGCGTTGCACTGGCAGCAGGCTATCACCTTGCAACAGGCAAAACACCCGTCGTATATATGCAGAACTCGGGCGAGGGCAATATCATCAACCCCGTTGCGAGCCTTTTAAACGATAAGGTTTATGCGATCCCCATGATCTTCGTTATCGGCTGGAGAGGCGAACCCGGCGTTCACGACGAGCCACAGCACATCTATCAGGGCGAGGTTACGGTCAAGCTTCTCGACGACATGGATATCGCATCTTTCGCCATCGGAAAAGATACGACCGACGAAGAAGTATCCGCTAAAATGGAAGAATTCAAAGGCATCTTGAGCAAAGGCAAAAACGTGGCTTTTGTCATCAGAAAAGGTGCGCTTTCATATGACGAAAAAGTAAAATACGCAAACGACAACACAATGTGTCGTGAAGATATCATCCGTCACATCGTTAAGGTTTCGGGCGAAGATCCCATCATCTCGACTACCGGAAAAGCATCGAGAGAACTTTTCGAGATCCGCGAGGCAAATGGCCAGGAACACAAGTATGATTTCTTAACCGTCGGTTCCATGGGCCACGCATCATCGATAGCGCTCGGTGTTGCACTCAATAAAAAAGACAAAAAGATATGGTGTATCGACGGCGACGGCGCAGCACTTATGCATATGGGTGCGATGGCGGTTCTCGGAAGCAACAGGCCCGAAAACCTCGTACACATCCTTATAAACAACGGTTCACACGAGACTGTCGGCGGTATGCCCACGGTCGCATCGAACATCGATTTCGTATCGCTCGCAAAGTCCGTCGGATATCCGAATGCGGTAAGCGTAAACAATTTCGATGACCTTGACGCAGCACTTAAAAACGCAAAAGAGAAAAACGAACTTTCACTCATCGAAGTCAAGTGTTCGATAGGCGCGAGAGAGGATCTCGGAAGGCCCACAACGACTGCTCTTGAGAACAAAGAAAACTTCATGAAATATCTCGAAAATTAGGCCACGCAAACTCCGCTTACATTGACAACAGCCATACATAATTGTATAATTGCGTGTGGTAAAAAAATCGTATTCGATTATCAGAAATTCGTGATAAAGAGAGTAATATGAAGAAAATAAGATTAATATTTCTTATGTCGGTTTTAAGCGTTGCCGCGTTTGTTTCAGGATGCGGTAAGGAAACGACCGGCGAACCCAAAGTGAAATATTTTGTCGACGGGCAGGAGCAGACTGCAGCACCCGACAAGAATTATTATAAAGCCGTTTCGATCGAGTCCAACAGCAAAGATGCAACCATCATCTGGGATGTTGCGACATGGTCTCTTGAGACATCCAATACGACCGGAAAAGAAACGGTCAATGTATATTTTGAATATCAGAATAAACCCATTACCGTAGACGGTATCGGATTTGATTCCCTTCAGGATGCATTCAACTACATCGGTACGGAATCAAAGAGAATATATCTTACAAAAGACGTTGTCGGCGGCGGAAATACCGCAAAAGATTCGGATATCAGCATCGAACTCGGCGGATTTACCATTGACGGACAGGGCAGAGATACCATCATCAACAACGGAAAGATGAGGATCTACGGACCCGGTACTGTCACCAACAGCGTTAACGGCGAGTACTCAAAGAGTATCGTTAATTACGGTGAATTATCACTTCTTGGAATAACGGTTACCAACGATACGGATTCCGTAGCTATCTGGAATTCGGAGAACGGAAGCAGTGTGCTCATCATCGAGAACTGTGATATCTCACACAGCCATTCCAATGTTATGACCGTGGTCAATTCCGGAAGCATGGAGATAAAGAGCGGCACGATCTCGGGTGTCGGCGATTCCTTCCACCCTGTTATATATAACAACAGAGGTTCATCTGTTCTTACGCTGACAGGCGGAAGCATCACCAACAATTCCGACGGATATGCCATCTATAATGAATCGGGAGTGATCAATCTCGGCGGGGCAACATATACCGAATCCTACAATATGCCTTCTGCCGAATAAAGGATTTTGAATACAATGATACAGTTTCTGACGGATCTCGTTAAAAACGAGGTGCTTATGTCTGCGGCACTGAGCTGGGCCTTGGCGCAGATCATTAAAACGATTATTCATCTTATAACAACTAAAAAATTCGTGCCCGAAAGACTTATCGGATCGGGCGGAATGCCGAGCTGCCATTCGGCTGCGGTATGCGCACTCGTAACATCACTCGTGATAAATGAGGGCGTGGGTTCCTACCTTGTAGCGATAGCGGGACTTCTTGCGATCGTCGTAATGTACGATGCAACAGGCGTAAGAAGAGAGACCGGCAACCAGGCCAAGGTCTTAAACGAATTCATAGATCTTTTCAAGAAAAACGGATCCGAGATCTCCAACGATGACAGATTAAAAGAATTCGTCGGACACTCACCGCTTCAGGTACTCTGCGGAGCGATCTTAGGCGTCTCATTCGCACTTCTTTACTGTTTGGTATTTATAAGATAATGCATATAAAAAACCGGCTTTGAAAAAAGCCGGTTAATTTTTTTGTCTTTATTCGGATCTTACTGCTTATCGAGCCAGTCCATATATACTTTCAAAGCTTCATGCCAGTCGGCAAACATAAATCCGTTCGTGATCTTAAACATATAATTGTCGAGCACAGAGTAAGCGGGTCTTTTTGCCTTTGCGGCATACTGATCGCTCGTGAGGCGGTTGACTTTTATGTTCTTTCCTGCGAGCTTAAAGATCTCTTCCGCGAAATCGGCCCATGAGCATACGCCTTCGCAGGTTCCGTGGAATGTTCCGTAGTTCTCGGTAAAAAGAAGTGAATCCATAGCCTTTGCGAGCTCGAATGTACTTGTGGGACTTCCGACCTGATCGTATACAACACCGATCTCATCGCGGTCTTCGGCAAGGCGAAGCATTGTCTTTACGAAGTTCTTTCCGTCGCCGTAAAGCCATGCCGTACGGATGATGAAATATCTTGTAGAGAATGCTTTTACGAAGTTCTCTCCCGCAAGTTTGCTGGCTCCGTAAACGCCCTGGGGATTGGGAGTATCGAACTCTTTATAAGGAGTTGAAGCATCGCCGGCAAATACATAGTCGGTACTGATCTGCATGATCTTGCAGTCGTATTTTTCCGCAGCGATACTTAAGTTTCTGGGGCCGATCGCATTGATCTTATATGCCAGATCTTCCTGATCCTCGCAAAGATCGACAGCTGTATGAGCCGCACAGTTGATGATCGCATAAGGTCTGCATTTATCCACAAATGCGAGAACGTCATCAAGATTTGTAATGTCGAGCTCTCCGACATCGGTGTTGATGCATTCGATGTCTTCTCTGTCACGATAAAGATTGTTGATGGCACGGCCGAGCTGTCCGTTACCGCCTGTAATGAGTAATTTTTTCATCACTTTTTAAACCTTTCCGTCAGCCTTAAAAAGACTGTTTTTGTTTATGTTCGTTTTTTCGCTTTAAACACAAGTTTTACGTCGATAATTTTAGCATCTTTTAAGTTAAAAGTCCAACGATGAAAAGAAGCCTTCCGAAGTAGGACAAAAAACGAACAGAATTCATATATTTGTGGTATGCACCCTTGAAATGTGATATAATGCTCTTAATTATGAGAATTAGAATGGTATCATGGGTTAATAATGTAAAGAAATGAATAAAAAAGTAAGTAAAACAACTAAAAACAAGGCAAAGAGAAGGATCAACAATCCCAAGCCCGAACCTAAGGAACTGGTGCTTAAATGGCTGTTTGTTTTCACACCGTTTATTCTTTCCTTATTGTTTATGTTTATCAAATGGGTGGCACAGGGTTATGTGGCCCTGCCCGGGATAAAGTGGAACGATGAAGCGGCATACATCAAGCTCATCGAAACATATTCGACCTTCTTTGCACCCAAAGGATACTGGGGATTTGATGCAAAGCACGCATTGGTGGGAACAGGTTCCGCCTGGAGCCCTGCGATACTCGCGCCGTATGTTATACCCGCATACATTTTCCCCGTGGGATATTCGTTCGTGTATGTCTGCAACATCATCTACATCACACTTGCGAATGCGGCATTTTTGAAACTTACAAAGCCTAAGTTTACGACTACGATCAAACTTATCCTTGCGGAAGTTTCAAGCGTTGTATTCATCCTTTACTTAAATACGAACATGTCCGAGATCTTCAGATACGCACTTGCGATCCTGATAGCCGGACTCCTTTATAAAATGTTCTTTGACAACTGCCCGAAATGGCTTAAATACGTCGTGACTCCGCTTGTCATCCTTTATGCGGTGCAGGTTTACACATTCTTCGCATTCTGCATTCCGATCTATGTGTTTGCGCTTCTTAAGAAAAAGAAACTCTGGATAAGGATCTGTATCGCAGCCTTTGCAACGGGATTCATTACTTTTGTAAGCTACGGACTGCTCCATCTTATCTCGAGCAACTACAATATCGCCAAGACGGAAAGCCTTCTGGCTGCTTTAAGCGCAGGACATATCTTTGCTGCGATAAAAAGTTTCCTCGGGATGATCAAAGGCGGCTTAAAAGGTCTTCTTGATTTAAGGTTTTATATCAAGTCAAACGGTGTATATATATTCCACGTGATGTTCGCGCTGCTTATAGTTGTAGCCTCGATCATTACGATAGTTGATAAAAAGGGCAGAGAGAAAGACAAGACGATAGCCTGGATCTCGGTGTATTCGGTATGTATATTTTTCTTCATGTACATAACGCTTTACACGATCGTTCCCGACACATTCATGCGCGGAACCGAGATCGTAATCATCTTCGCACTTTTCCTTATGATGATGACCGAGGACAAATACCTTGCATGGGCTTTTATCATATGCAATGCGACCGGCCTTTTGTTCCTTCCCGTCAATCTTAAGAATTTCCAGGGGAGCGATCGATATCAGACGTCCGAGGAAAGAGCCGAGTGGCGTCAGCTTGCGGAAGATATGAAGTATGTCATCACGTACGAGGACAGTGCAGATCCGTGGGACAATACGGTACTTCTTTACACGATGGAACCCAAAGTTATCCTTGCGATGCCCAAGAGCGCGGGACTTAACTTTGTTTTGCACAATTCCTTTTACGGAATAGATCCCAAATATCTCTTCATGCCTAAGTTTACGCATATGAGAGAAGACTGGGTCGAGCAGGATTACAGTACCCTTATGATAGAGAACGGAAACCTCGTCGAAGGCAATTATGAAGTCGTTTACGATCTGGGCGGATATATCTGCTATCGTAAGAAAAGGTGATCGGATGGAAGATAAAGTAAGCGTTGTAATTCCCGTCCATAACGCGGAAAAGTTCATCACAAAGACCGTGGAAAGTGTACTCGGACAGACTTACGACAATGTTGAGATCATACTCTGCGAGAACAATTCGACGGATTCGACGAAAGAAGTTCTTTCAAATATTTCGGATCCGAAAGTTAAAGTTCTCATGCTTACCGACGTTTCGGATGCGGCAGGCGCGAGAAACGCAGGCGTAAAAGAAGCGGACGGCAGGTACATAGCTTTTCTTGATGCGGACGATCTCTGGGATCCGAAAAAGCTTGAAAAGCAGATCGGTTTTATGAAAAAGAATAATGCGGCATTCAGTTTTACCGGATATGAATTTGCAAATGAGGATGCCGAGCCTCTCGGAAAGATCGTAAAGGTTCCCGAGAGCATCACATACAAAGAAGCACTTAAAAACACGACGATCTTTACGTCCACCGTTATGTTTGATATGTCTCTCCTTTCAAAAGACGACATTAAGATGCCGAACATCAAAAGCGAAGACACCGCACTCTGGTGGAAGCTTTTAAGAGAAGGCACGAAAGCTTACGGACTGAACGAAAATCTCGTTATCTACAGAAGACCCGCCAAGTCGCTTTCTTCCAACAAATTCGAAGCGATAAAAAGGATCTGGTATCTTTACAGATCGTGGGAAAAACTGTCGGTTATAAAAAGTGCGTATTACTTCGTGGGATGGGCCGTAAGAGCCGTCTTAAGAAGGATTTAGTTTTATCGAAAGGGTTGCCTTAAGGCAAAAAGTTTTTAAGGAAATGGGAAAGAAAGATTCCATAAAAAGAATATTGGTTTTACAGCTTGTGACATTTGAATTTATCCTCGATGTCATAGCTTACGCATGCGTCTGGTTTTTCATCTACAAGAAGATGATCGCGCTTCAGTTCTGGCAGAAAGGTGATGCTTTGATGATCGCCATCTACGCCATCTGTTTAAGCAGTCTTTTGCTGGTTTACGGCGGCGGAAAAGTCGGATACTTAAGAAGCTTTGAAATATTCTTATCACACGCGTTCTCGATAATCGCATCAAACACGGTAGCATATGCGGTCTTCTGTCTTATGAACGCACATGCGATAGATCCGAAATACATCATCATACTCACACTGTTACAGATACTTTTCGCACTCGGATGGTCGTACCTTGCAAACCTTATTTACAGGTCGGTTTTCGCACCGAGGCAGCTATTGCTCATAGCGGGTGAGAGACCCGTCGATGAGATCGTCGAGAAGTTCAAAACAAGAAAAGACCGTTTCGAGATCGTTAAGATCATGAACATCTCCGAAGGAGAAGAAAAGATCATGGAAGAGATCCCCAACAGATATCAGGGTGTCGTAGTATGGGACGTTCCCCAGCATTTAAGAAACAACATCCTCAAGTTCTGCTACGCAAGGGCCATCCGTGTTTACATGATGCCCAAGATCTCTGACGTTATCGTACAGGGTGCAGACGTGCTCCACTTCTTTGACACGCCCATCCTTTTGACGAGAGAATATCCTCTTAACTTTGAACAGCGCTGCATTAAAAGAATGATAGATCTTTTCTGCGCTCTTATACTTATAGTTTTAACATCGCCGATCATGCTCGTTACGGCGTTCCTTATCAAGGTTACCGACGGCGGTCCCGTATTTTACAAGCAGGTAAGACTCACGATCAACAACAAGAGATTCAATATCATCAAGTTCAGATCCATGAGAGTCGATGCTGAAGCCGACGGACATGCGCGTCTTGCATCAAAGCATGATAACAGGATCACCTGGATCGGCAAGATCATAAGAGCTTGCCGTATCGACGAACTTCCCCAGCTTTTCAACATCGTAAAAGGTGAGATGTCGTTTATCGGACCCAGACCCGAGAGACCCGAGATCATTGAAGAGTACATGAAAGAGATGCCCGAGTTCGGTTTCAGGACCAAGGTAAAAGCAGGCCTTGCAGGCTATGCCCAGGTTTACGGCAAATACAACACCACTCCTTACGACAAATTAAAACTCGATCTTGCATATATTGAAAGTTATACAACATGGATGGATATAAAACTCATGCTTTTGACATTGAGAGTTCTTTTAACCCCCGATTCCACGGAGGGAGTCGATGACAACCAGGTTACCGCTTTAAAAGTCGAGGAGGAAAGAGATGAAAATACCGTACAGTAAAGAACCCGTGGATTTCAGACTGCTGATACTGGTTTCGATAAGAAGGATCCGGTTTATCATTTACGGAATATGCCTTGGAGCGCTGCTGCTCGGAGGCGGGTATTATCTCGGCAAACATATCTTTGCAGGCATGCCCATTTATCATGCCGAAGCCGAAGTTTACCTTCAGTACATCGACAACGTTGAGATAGAAAACATCTACATCAACAAGCAGACATGGGAAGACCTTGTATATAACGATATCATTGCGGAGTATGCCGCAGACGAGATCGGAAGAAGATTAAACATCGAAGAGGTCAAAGATAAAGTTTCCGCCACACTTATGACAGACACGAGGATCGTGGTTGTAAGCTGCGAATCGACAAGCCAGACGGAAGCTAAGATGCTTGCGAACAAGTATGCGATCGCGATCGTCCGTTTTGCACCCGAATTAAAAGAGATCGAAGACGCAAGAGTCCTCAAATCCGCCACAACGACTTATGAAGTGGGCTTTGAAGACAGAACATGGGCCATGTCTTTTGCAGGTGCGATAGCAGGTCTTATTATCTCCTCGATCGGACTCGTCCTTTACTTCGTTTGGGATTCATCTATCTACATTCCTTCGACAACGGAGATAAGATACGGTATCCCCACACTCGGACTTACCACAGATCAGATGCGTAAGTTCAGCATCAATTCCGAGGACAGCTATCTCGGAGACATGAAGCGTAAAAGCCATAAGAAAACGGAATTCTACAGACTCTGGCTTCAGGTTAATTACTTAAAGATAACTAAAGGGTATAAAAAGATCGCGATCGTCGGTACTTCCTTAAACGACAATACCGACTTCGTTATCAATCTCATAAACAGTTTCTTAAAAGAAAAAAGAGAAGAAGAGATCTTCGCGATCGACCGCTGCAAGATGAAAAAAGAGGATGCGTACTTCTCAAGTCCCGAGTATGAACTCGTGACACCCGGTTCGGTAAATAACGACCCTACGATCGCCGTAACAGCAGCCAAATGCGATGCGACGATCGTGCTCATCAAAGCGGGTGATCACAACGGAAAACTCGTTGAGCGTGCTCTTGATCTCTTAAGACTTCAGGAAGCAAATGTCGTAGGTGCGATTCTTTACGATGTTAATTCCGCACTCATCAAAAAGTATGTATTTTCTTCGTTCTCAAGTTCCACGAGAAAACTGAAGGAAGACATCTACAATGTGCGCAATGCTTCCGAAGAAGATTCGGAAAAAGGTTCCGAGGATATTTAGTTAAAGATTCGTAAATGTCGGGAGACGAAAACATGAGTGTGACGCTGCTCGTATCGGCGCTGAAAAAAGATCCGGACAAACTGATAGAAGATATGCATATCGCCTCTGATGCGGTAATAGTCGATCAGTGCGACAACGATTCAAGACGTGAGATTGCTAAGGATTTCGGAAAGATCCTTGTTATCGAATCGACTGATAGAGGTGTCGGAAATAACAGGAATCTTTGCATAGACAATTCATTCGGAGACATAGTCTTATTCGGTGATGACGATATCGTTTACGACGAGGACTATGCAAAAAAAGTATCGGACGAATTCGAAAAACATCCCGAAGCGGATCTTATTACATTTAACGTTTCCGTTTGCGAAGAGAGAAGAACCTACATTAATGAGGGATTCAAAAAGCTTTCTTCGATGAACATCGGAAGATATCCGGCGTACAGCATCGCCGTAAAAAGAGACGTCCTTATAGATAAAAAAGTGCGTTTTTCACCCCTTTTCGGAGGCGGGGCAAAATACAGTAACGGCGAGGATTCACTCTTTTTAAAGGACGCATTCAAAAGCAAAATGGCCATGTATGCGACCGATGTGCATATCGGCGAAGAGATTCCGGGGGAATCCACATGGTTTGAAGGATATACAGAGAAGTTTTTCCGCGACAGAGGTGTGCTTTTCGCATTTCTTTACGGTAAGAGCGCATGGCTTTGGAGACTGCGTTTCATACTTGTGAAAAAAGAAATGTTCAAAGGTGAGATCAAAAGAGGCGAAGCCAACAGACTCATGAAAGAAGGCATAAAAGAAGGCTTCGGATTATTGAATAAGGAAAACTAATGGCAGTTTATCTCACGCTCGCAGCCATGACGATCTTCTTGGGGTTTTTCGTAGACAGCAAAGTCAAAAAGCCTGAAAAATCGTTTTTTGACGATCCCAATCGTACAAGAGGCCGCGTTCAAAACAAAATGATATATGCGTTGATTTTTTTCCTGCTCTTTGCGGTATCAGCCACGCGAATAGCGGTGGGAGGAGACTATTGGAGTTACACTTCCATCTTTAGTCTTCTTGCGCAAAACAGGGATAAATCGGTTGCCACAGAGATCGGATTCAATCTTCTTGTTAAGGCGGTCCAGCATCTCTTCGGATTTGACGGCAAGCAGTACATTATCATTTTCGCGATAGTCGCATTTGCCACGATCCTCTTTTTCATGAAGGGACTGGACGAGTTAAGCGAAGATTTTGCGATATCCTTTGCGATGTTCATGCTGCTCGGGTACTACGCATCGAGCTTTAATTCGATAAGAAGCTACCTCGCTTTTGCGGTCGCTTTTTACTCGGTAAAATACATTTTCAGGAGAGAATTCTGGAAGTTTGCTCTGCTCGTACTTCTGGCATCGACCTTCCATATATCGATCCTGGTGGTACTTGTCGCGTATCCTCTCGGACTTATCAAATGGAAGCCCTGGTCGATAGCGGTAATGTCCGCGATAAGCGCAAGTTTTCTTGCACTTCCGAACCTTTACAGGAAGCTTGTGTTCCTCGTGTATCCTCAGTATGAGAACACGATCTACGATACATGGGAGATAAGCTATACAAATATAGCAAGATGCGTTCTCGTGCTCATCTTTGCGATAGTTTTATACAAAAAAGTGATCAAGGACAGCGAAAAGAACAGATTTCTTTTCAACATGAATATCTTTGCGACGATCGTTTATATCTGCTGTTCGTTTCTGCCCGTGGTATCAAGGATCGGATATTACTTCAATATCTTCCAGATAATCCTGATACCGACACTTATAAATGCGATACCGAAAAAATGGGTAAGGATCGTTTTGAAAGTTTTGCTCATAGCCGCGGGATTTGCGTATTACGTATATTTCCTCCATTCGAGCAGGACCAACGGAACAAGACTTTTACCGTATTTTAACTGGATTATAAACTAAAGAAAAAGATAGAGAAAAATAATGCTCTTTAGTGTGATTACGGTGTGTTTTAACGCCGGTGACAAATTAAAAGAAACATTGCAAAACATCCTTTCGCAGGACTTTGACGATTATGAGATCATCGTAAAGGACGGCGGTTCGACGGACAAAAGCCTTGAAGACATTCCGAAGGATGACCGCATAAAAGTCTTTGCCGAAAAAGACGGCGGCATCTATGATGCGATGAATAAGGCAGTATCTTACGCATCGGGTGATTATGTGATCTTCATGAACTGCGGCGATTCGTTTTACGATAACGAAGTCCTTAAAAACACTGCGAAAGTTATCGCCGAAAAACCCGACAGAAAGATCTACTACGGCGACGCATATTTTTGCAATGCAAAACAGATAATCAGTCAGCCCGAAGAGATAACGGAGTCGATCTGTTACAGACATATGCCGAATCATCAGTCCTGTTTCTTCGAAAGGAAGCTCTGGGATGATGATGGGTTTGACATCAAATATAAGATCCGTGCGGATTACGACTTTTTCTTACGAAGCTTTTTTGTAAAAAACATCCGTCCCGCATATTTAAACCTCACGGTCGCATCCTACGAGGGCGGCGGTTTTTCCGAGTCGAATGCAAAGAGAGACAAAGAAGAACATCGCGAGATAGTCGTTAAATATATGGGCGAGAAAAAGGCCAATCACTACCGGAGGATAATGCGACTGACCCTCCAGCCTTTGAGAACATGGATAGCCCAGAAGAGCATCTTTGCGGGTGCCTACAATTCGCTTAAGAAGACTGTTTACAAGAGCAAAAAGTAAAACTCTGAAAAGGATAAAAAGCGCGAATGAGAGTGTTGTGGGTATGCAATCAGTGCATTCCCGTTATAGCAAAACATTTAAATATCGAGATACCGAACAAGGAAGGCTGGCTTTCCGGCTTGTCGGAAAAACTCATCGCCGAAAAGGATAAAGAGCTGGAACTCGGAATAGCTTTTAACGGCGGATTGGAGTACGGAAGATACAAAGGCGAATATGAGGTTACGGCCTACGGTTACGCGGATGATTCAAAAGCTCCCGAAGTATATGACGAAGCGATTGAAGGAAGATTTAAAGAGATCATCGAAGACTTCAAACCCGACGTTATCCATATTTTCGGAACCGAGTATCCTCATACGCTTGCGGTTTGCAAAGCAGCGAAAGATCCTAAGAAGATCCTTATCGGGATCCAGGGCCTCTGCAGCGTTTATGCGAAGCATTATTTTGACGGTCTGCCAAAAGACATTTACGAAAAAGAAACGCTTCGCGACATGTTAAAAAGCGACAACATAAAAGAGCAGCGGGAAAAGTTCGTTAAGCGCGGCGAGAATGAGATCAAGGCGATAAAACTTGCCGGAAACGTGACCGGCAGAACGGACTGGGATAAAAAATATACAAACGAATATAATCCGGATGCAAAGTATTACTTCATGAACGAAACGTTAAGGAGTAATTTCTACGAAGGCAGCTGGGACTTTGAAAAATGCGAGAAACTCTCGCTTTTCGCAAGCCAGGGCGACTACCCGATCAAGGGACTCCATGTGCTCTTAAAAGCACTTCCGAAGATCAAAGAAGAGTATCCCGACGTAAAGCTTTACGTAGCGGGAAACAAGATAAACGGAGAAGATTCGCTTAAGAAAAAGATACTTATCGGAACATACGGAAGATACATAAACAGACTCATCAAAGAAGGCGGTCTTGAAGGAAATGTTGAATTCCTGGGATCGCTAAAAGCCCCCGAGATGAAGGAAAGATATTTAAAGAGCAATGCTTTTATCTCTCCTTCGATGATGGAAAATTCACCCAATTCGCTCGGCGAAGCGATGCTTCTTTCGATGCCAGTCATCACGAGTGACGTTGGCGGCGTAAGAAATCTTTTAAGCGATGAAGAAGGATTTATATATCCTCCGCTCGATGAAGAAGCACTGGTAAATGCGGTGAAGAAATGCTTTGCGGAAAACGGCAGCGAATCGCAGAAAACCATGTGCGAAAAGGCCGGAAAGAAGGCGCGCATCACGCATGATGCCGATACGAATTATAAGAGACTGCTCGAGATCTACGAGAGTATCGCCGGAAAACAATAACCCGGCAAAAGAACATTGGAAAGAAAACGAAACGTAATATGAAATTAACATTTGTTTCAAATTACATAAATCATCATCAGAAACCGTTAAGCGACGAGCTTTATAAAAAACTCGGGGATGATTATACGTTCATTCAGACCGAGCCCATGGAAAAAGAGCGTATTGAAATGGGCTGGGATTCGGATTTTGACGATCTTCCGTATCTTAAGAAATATTACGAAAACGGATACGACTGCAAAAAGATAATCATCACTTCCGATATCGTTGTATTCGGAGGTACCGAGAACGAAGCGATCATCGAAGACCGTCTTCACGAAGGAAAGCCCGTTATCAGATACTCGGAGCGCCTTTACAAGGAAGGCCAGTGGAAGTGCGTATCGCCCCGCGGATTAAAGAAAAAATATCATGACCATACGAGATATTCCGATGCGAAAGTTTATCTTCTCTGCGCCGGAGCGTATGTTGCGGATGATTTTAATATAATAAGAGCTTATCGCGGAAAAAGGTTTAAATGGGGTTATTTCCCCGAGTTTATCACCTATTCCGAGGATGAGAGAAAAGCAAGAAGAGACTTAAGAAGAAGCCATCAGGAACTCGAGATCCTCTGGGCCGGAAGAATGATCGACTGGAAGCATCCCGAAAGCATCATAAAGCTCGCAAAGCACCTTTCATCAAAGGAAATACCTTACAGGATAAAGGTTGTCGGCGAAGGCAGTATGAAGGGTGACATCGAGGGAATGATCACAAAGAATTCGCTTGAAGATAAAGTGGAAATGCTAGGAAAGAAGAGCCCCGCAGAAGTCAGGGAATTAATGAATTCCGCAGATGTTTTCCTTCTTACCAGTGATTATAAAGAAGGCTGGGGAGCTGTGTGCAACGAAGCCATGAATTCGGGATGTGTCGTTGTTGCTTCACATGCGGCAGGAGCGGTTCCGTATCTTATCAAGCACAGACAGAACGGACTCATCTTCCCTTCGGGAGATTTTGCCAAGATGTCATCGCTCGTTGAGGAACTGACCAACGATCAGAAGTGGAGACTCTCTCTCGGAGAGAACGCGTACGAGACACTCGAGTGCGAATGGAATCATATGGTTGCGGCCAGAAGACTAATACAGTTTTCGGAAGATATCCTTCGCGGCGAGATAGAGCCTTGGACAACGGGTCCCTTAAGCGAAGCAAAGGTCATCCATCAGAGAAATATGTATCGAAAGATTGTCGGGATAGAACAGTAGAAAACGGCAAAGACAGGGAAAAATATGGGTTCACTGGTATCGGTGATTGTTCCGGTATATAACTCAACTGCATATTTGAAAAGATGCGTCGATGCGATACTTTCGCAGACATATTCCGATCTTGAAGTACTGCTCATAGATGACGGTTCAAAGGACGATTCCCTTAAGATATGCAGGGAATATGAAAAGAACGATCCCCGCGTCAGAGCGTTTCACAAGGAAAACGGCGGATCTTCGAGTGCGAGAAATGTCGGGATAAAAGAAGCAAAAGGCGAATACATCTGTTTCTGCGATTCGGACGATTACTACGAAAAAGACATCGTCGAAAATCTCATGAAGGTTTTCAAAGAACATGACGATGCCGTTGTCGCACAGTGCATGGCCGTATGCAGATACGAAGACAATACATTGGAGAGCGGCCCCTTAAAAGACAGCGGAAAGATCGTTAAAGAAACATCCGAAGAATACTTACGCGAACTTCTTTTACACCTTGGCGACAGTTCATTTTGCACAAAGATGATCAAAGCGGATTTTATGAAAAGATTCGCGTTTAACGAAGGAAGACTCAACGAAGATTTCGAACTTTTGGTATATATGCTCCAGGAGTTCGATCACATATACACATATGAGATAACGGGATACAATATCATACTTAGATTTGGAAGCAACACAAGAAATGTCTACAAGAATCTTTTCTATGACTGTATGATAGAAAATTCGGACATGGTCGCAAAACTTGTGGATGAGAAGTATCCGAGCCTTAAGGAAGAGGCGAGAAAATTCCAGTTATACCAACGGCTTGATTACACGCTCCATACGCCCCTTTCGAAGATGAAAAACAATCCCGTTGCAGACAAGGTATTAAAAGAATTAAAACTCTGGCGTAAGGACATAGCGACCAACCGGTACCTTGCCCCTAAAGATCGTAGAAACTTAAAGATCTTAAGCCGGATCCCGCATTTAAGCAAGTGGGTTCACAACAAGATCATGTTCCTTAAAGGAAAACCCGTCGAAAAATAACTTTAATGAAAGCGAAATATAAAGGGAAATGAAGATTATTAAGAAGCTTTTAAAGCTTCTCGATGCAAAACAGAAAAGATCGATAGTCGGTTTGATATTTTTGATGTTCATCGGAGCGATCCTCGAAGCGTGCTCTGTGGCACTTATCATACCTGTGGTAACGGTACTTTTTTCACCAAACGCGATATCCGAAAAATGGTATCTGTCACTGGCTTATTCGATATCGCCTTTTACCTCGGAAAAGGCATTTTCGATAGCGGTGATGTTAAGTATCATTATTGCATTTATCGTTAAGAACCTGTTTTTGTATCTCGAACAGAAGATCCTTTACAGATTCATCTATTCCAATCAGTTCAGAACTTCCGAGAGGATGATGAAGAATTATGTCAGAAGGGATTACGAGTATTACCTTAATGCGGACAGCGCGGTAATTCAGCGTAATATCACTTCCGACGTTAACAATATGTATGCGCTCATTCAGTCACTGATGCTTTTATTGTCGGAATTGATAGTATTTGTGACTCTTATTGTTGTGTGCGTAAAAGAGAGCCCTTTAATGACCGCATTCCTTGCAGTGCTTCTTGGCATCACTCTTTTACTTATAAAGATCGTTCTTAAGCCCGTTTTATACAAGGCAGGTAAGGACAATCAGGATTATTACGCAGGACTTTTCAAGTGGATCAATCAGACTATCACAGGTATCAAGGAAGTTAAGATCGGCGGAAAAGAAAACTACTTCGTGGATCAGTACATCGACTGCGGAAGGGGATATGTCGGTGCGGTTCAAAAATACACGCTCCTTAGCAATGCGCCCCGCCTTATCATCGAGGTAGTCTGCATCATCGGAATCGTTGCATATCTGATAAGTATCTATCTTCAGGGAACCAATGTTGAAGATGTTGTCAGCACGATCGGTGTGTTCGGATTCGCGATCATGCGACTCATGCCTTCGGCCAACAGGATCAATAACTGCCTTAACAATATCTCATACTTCGAGCCTTTCTTCATGGGCGTTTCCGATAATCTTCAGGATGACATCTCGGATGAGAATTCAAGAGTCGATGCTCTTGCAAGACCCAAGGAAAAACTTGAAGTAAAAGAAAAGATCGAACTTAAGAACATCAGGTATAAATATCCGAATTCGGAAGTTTACGTACTCAATGAAGCCAGCATGGATATACCCATCGGTTCAGCTGTCGGAATAGTCGGAACGACGGGTGCAGGAAAGTCCACGATAGTGGATGTCATGCTCGGCCTTTTAAGACTCGAATCCGGCGAGATATTAGCCGACGGACAGGATGTTCTTACTCCCGAGAACTACAGAAAGTGGCTTAAGAATATCGGATATATCCCTCAGACGGTATTCATGCTCGATGCATCGATAAGAAAGAATGTCGCCTTCGGTATTCCCGAAGAAGAGATAGATGAAGCGCGTATCTGGGAAGTGTTAAAAGAAGCCCAGCTCGATGAATTCGTAAAAGGTCTTCCCGAAGGCCTTGAGACCGGTATCGGCGAGCGAGGCATCAGACTCTCCGGCGGTCAGAGACAGCGTATCAGCATCGCGAGAGCTCTTTACGAAGATCCCGAAGTACTGGTTCTCGACGAAGCTACAAGTGCGCTTGACGGTGATACAGAGCAGGCCATCATGGATTCGGTCAACAGCCTCCACGGCAGAAAGACGCTTATCATCATCGCTCACAGACTCCAGACGATCGAAAAGTGCGATGCCGTATACAGGATAGAAAACGGCAAAGCCACACGAGAGAGATAAGAGTCCGCCTACGAAAGCGGTATGGATATACAGACAGGGCTGCTTAAGCGGTCCGAATACGGATATACAGACAGAAAACACAGACATAAAAAAGCACAAAGAAAAGAGACCAGCTCAAAAATGGAAACAAAGTTAAGCATCATAATCGCTGTATGTGATGCGGACAATGATACAAAAAGAATAAAAGAAACAGTCGATTCCGCACTTAACCAAAAGGATGCAAAGACAGAGGTCCTTGTATGTGCAGATGTCGTATCCGAAAAGGTTAAAGCCTTTTTATCGGAATACGAAAAGAACGAAAAGGTCAATGTTTTTTACACATCCGAAAGAAGAGGAAAAGGCGGAGCTTATAACTTAGGATTAAGAAAAGCCGATAAGAGTAAAGGAAACTTTATCTGTTTCTTAAACGCCGGCGATACTCTTGATCCCGACTTTGCAAAGAAGCTTTTAGGAAAGGCGAACGAATGCAAAGCGGATGCGGTTGCGTGTGCGAACAACACCGAAGAAAACGATATCGATTCCGAAGTCTTCTCTGAAGCCCTTCAGATGGAGGATTATGATAAAAAGGCGCTTCTTTGTGTCAATCCCGGAAGCATGGAATCGAAAATATATAAGACTCAGATCTTTGAAGAAAACGGCCTGTGGTTTCCGGAGAATCTTCTTTTTGAAAAATCGGGGATCGGAAGGCTTGCTCTTCTTTGTGCCGAAAACTTCGAATACGTTGATGAAGAGCTTTATTCCTTCGGCAAAAAGCCTGAAAACGACATCACCGAGGAAGACCTTTACAACAGACTCGATGTGATGAGTTTCTTTATGGAAGAGTGCTATAAAAGAGAGTTTTTGGAGGAATTTCCCGAGGAAGTCGAGAGCGCATGTATAGACGATATGTACATGAAAACGCTCTTTACATATATCGCGATAACACCCGCGAAAAAAAGAAAGCAGTCCTTCCTTAAGATGTTACAGGAAGCGATGCTTGACTGCTTCCCCGAGTTTGAGACAAACCCGTATTATTATGAAAAATACGATGACGATATAAAAGATCTGGTAACTCTTCACATGGAAAATCCCAATAAGTTTTTAAAAGCCACGATGAAGATGGAGTCCCTGTAAGTTAAGTTTTTTATTCTGATAATGAATGGAGAAACTATGGAAAAATGTACGATTGTTGTACCCTGCTACAACGAAGAAGAAGCTATCCCTCTTTTTTACGAAGCGACAAAAGAAGCGCTGAAAGACATGCCTCTTGAGATCGAATATCTTTTCGTAAACGACGGTAGCAAGGATAAAACACTTGCCGTATTAAAGGAATTATCCGAAAAAGACGCAAACGTTCATTATGTTTCTTTTTCAAGGAATTTCGGAAAAGAAGCCGCAATGTATGCCGGACTTAAAGAATCGACCGGTGACTATGTTGCGATCATGGATGCGGATCTTCAGGATCCCCCCGAACTCATTCCCGGTATGTACGACAGTATAATCAACGAAGGTTATGACTGCGTTGCGACAAGAAGAGTCGACAGAAAAGGCGAACCGCCCATCAGATCGGCATTTGCGAATATGTTTTATTTCATCATGCATGTTATCGCAAAAGTTGACATGGTTCCCGGTGCGAGAGATTTCAGACTCATGAAGAGAACGATGGTCGATGCCATTGTTGAGATGGGTGAATACAACAGATTCAGCAAGGGTATTTTCGGCTGGGTCGGATTTGATACAAAATGGATACCGTTTGAAAACAGAAAGAGAGTCGCAGGAAAGACGAAATGGTCGTTCTTTAAGCTTTTCCAGTATTCGATCGAAGGCATCGTTGCTTTCTCGACCGCACCTCTCGTTTGGTCGTCGGTTGTCGGAATGATCTTCTGCGTACTGGCTTTTATCGCACTCATTTTCCTGTTTGTCAGAGCGCTTGTTTTCGGCGATCCCGTAAACGGCTGGCCTTCGCTTGCCTGCATGATCACATTCTTTGCCGGAATACAGCTTTTCTGTGCGGGGATCATCGGTATGTATATTTCCAAGACATACCTTGAAGTAAAGGGCAGACCTATTTACATTGTGAAAGAGAAGAAATAATGGAAAAATTATTTACCAAGTTAAAAGAAGAACAGTACAAAGTGCCATTTGTTTCGGCACTTGTCATCGGACTTATCACGCATATGGTAATGATCGTGAACAAGTATCCGAATATCGATTCAATGACCAATTTCTATTTCGACCAGAACATGGTAACGAGCGGAAGATGGTTTCTGATGATCGCATGCGGATTCTCAACGTTTTACGATCTGAATTTCGTAAACGGTTTACTTGCCATCATACTTATCTCGATATGTGCCGTATACGTTACGAGATTCTTTGACGTTAAAAAGAAATATTCGCTGATCCTCATACCTGCGGTAATGGCCACATTCCCCGCAGTTGCTGCGACCATGTCGTATATGTACACGGTTGACGGATATATGCTCGGACTTCTTTTGGCCATCCTTGCGGCGTATGTCAGCAGAAAATACAAATTCGGATTCTTTGCCGGAATGGTGCTCCTTGCATTCAGCATGGGTACGTATCAGGCGTATGTTTCCGTAACGATCCTGCTCTGTCTTTTCGATATCGTATTCGCTGTTATCAACAACGATGATATCTTCGATGTCTGGAACAAGGGCTTTAAGTATCTGATGATGGGTATCGGTGGCGGAACACTGTATTTCGGTATCTTAAAGATCTGCCTTGCCGTTCAGCATAAAGAACTTGATACATATCAGGGAATAAACGAAATGGGTAAATTCAATCCTGCAATGATCCCCGAGAGGATCGCACATATGTATACCGATTTCGGAGCATTTATCTTTAAAGGACGGATCTTTGTAAACAACATTTTCACCATGGTGATAATGAGTATCATCGTTTCGTCCGCGATCGTTGCGATCTTCGTTCTTTTTGCAAAAAACAAAGCATTCAAAAAATGGTATAACTGGCTGATCCTTCTTCTCTGCATCGGATTAATGCCTTTCGGAACCAACATCATGCTTATGATGTCATCGAAAGTCGAATATCATCTTTTGATGAGAATGCAGTGGGAAGTATACATCATCGCGATGGTCGTGATAGCCGAAAGAACGCTTGCTGCGTTTGAAACCGTCAAGGATAAGTTAAACATCGCGAAGACCATTACGGTGGTCTTGATAGCCGGATTGTGTTATAATTTTCTGTTAATGGATAACATCGCTTACTTTAACCTCCAGCAGCAGTACGAAAAGACTTATGCATACTGTGTAAGGCTTCTCGACAGGATCGAAAACACCGACGGATACTATCAGGGAATACCCATCTGTCTTGTCGGAGAGGTCAGCAAAACGAGTTATCCGAAGACCGAACTTACAGCCGACGTTACCGAGAAGATGAGGGGAACGGACGGTGATTTTCTGCTTTACCGCGGAGAGCAGTACGAAGAATTCATGAAGAATTATCTCGGTGCGACACTTAACATCCTTACCGGCGATTATGTCACGGATATGTATTATTCCGAGGAATATGCCGAGATGACTTCCTTCCCCGATAAGGGAAGCATAAAGATAGTAAACGGCATTATGTTTATAAAACTCGAGTAGTGTACCTTTGTTTCGGAGAGAAAAAATGGGAAAACTTACAGTAATAATCCCTTCATTCAATGAAGAGGACAATATCGACAATACAGCGAAAGTGATCGGCGAAACTCTTAAAGAAGCAGGGATCGATTACGATCTGCTCTTTGTTTCCGACGGCTCAAAAGATGCGACTTTTGACATCATCGAAAGACTGGCTTCGGAAGACAAGAGGATCGGCGGCATTCAGTTTTCGAGAAATTTCGGAAAAGAAGCAGCCATATTTGCCGGACTCGATTATGCAAAGGGTGACTGCGTTGCCGTTATCGACTGCGACCTTCAGCATCCTCCAAAAACTCTTGTCGAGATGTATCATCTTTGGGAAGAGGGCTATGAAGTAGTTGAAGGCATCAAATCAAAAAGAGGAAAAGAAAGTCCTTTCTACAGACTTTTTACAAATATCTTCTACGGGATAATGAGTTCCTTAATGAAGATCGATATGAACAAAACATCCGATTTCAAGCTTCTTGACAGAAAAGTTGTCAATGCGCTTCTGGATCTTCCCGAGAGAAACACATTCTTTCGAGCGCTCACATTCTGGGCAGGATTTAAGAGTACATCGGTTACGTTTGATGTTGCCGAAAGAAAAGCAGGAAAGAGCAAATGGTCGTTTTCGGGCCTTGTTAAATATGCGATCTCCAATACGACCTCGTTTACTACAGCACCGCTTAAAGCAGTATTTGTTCTGGGCATGCTTTTGCTGGTTTTCTCCGTTGCACTCGGAATCGAAACACTGGTAAATTATTTCCTCCACTTTGCTGCGGACGGATTTACGACGGTCATTCTTCTTTTGCTTATAATCGGAGGATGCATAATGATAAGCCTCGGTATCATCGGTCACTATATTTCCAGGATCTATGAGGAAGTAAAGGGCAGACCGAGATACATCGTATCGAAGATCACATCCGAGGAAGAAAAATAAACATATATGAGTAACGAAAAACCGAGACAACTGAATATGGAAGTCCTTCGTGTGTTCGCGATGCTCATGATCATCATGCTTCACTACCTTGACAAGGGAGGCGTGTTAAAAGAGTTCGAACTTAAGATGGGATTAAACCGAAATCTCGCATGGATCATCGAAGCTCTCTGCATAGGAAGCGTAAACATCTATGTTCTGATAAGCGGATACTTCCTTTCGAAGTCCGAGTTTAAGCCTAAAAAAGTGGCACTTCTCTGGGCGCAGATCCTTTTCTATTCATGGATCATTACGATAATCTATGCGATAGTGACAAAGGGTGCATTCAATTTCGAAAACGGGATCTATGATGTTATCCCGCTCGTTATGCCCGTGACCGGAACCCATTACTGGTTTGCCACCGTATACATTCTTTTGTATCTTTTCTTCCCCTTCCTAAACAAGGGAATAGATGCAATGGACAAGAAAAAATTAAAGGGAATTATCATCGCGGCGATCGCGGTATTTTCTCTCTGGAATACATTCCTTCCTTTCACGCAGCCTCTTACAGACCGTGAAGGAATGGATATCTGCTGGTTTGTATGCCTCTATCTTGTTGCGGCATACATAAGAAAATATCCCGAGGATCTCAAGCTTTCAAGATGGCTTTATCTCCTGCTTTTTGCGGTATCGAGCCTTGCTGCATTTGTACTCGGAAAAGGACTGCTGGTAGCAGATCTTATCATCGGAAAACTTGGCGGATATGCGGAGAATTTCTATCCCTACAATTCGTTCTTCATTTTCTTTGCGAGCGTATGCTTATTCTTATTCGTGGTAAAAAGCAAAGAAAAGAGCGCACCCGCATGGCTTTCGAAAGTCGTTCTTTTTGCGGCGCAGGGAACGTTTGGTGTATATCTTTTGCATGAGCATATCCTTTTAAGGTATATGTGGCCGAAGTGGTTTGCGGTTGAAAAGGTTTCATCCACAGCGCTTTTTATACCTCATGCGATAGGTACGGTTCTGGCGATATTTATCGTCGGTATCATCGTTGATTTTGTAAGAAGACTGTTGTTCGGTATCTTTACCCGAAAGAACAGTAAATAAAATAAATGGAGCAAAAATGATAAGATTCAATGTACCTCCCTATACGGGAAAAGAAATGGAATACATAAGACAGGCCGTGGAAAATCAGAAGATCTGCGGTGACGGCGATTTTACACATAAGTGTAACGAATGGATCGAAAAGAAGACCGGCACGGGAAAAGCACTTCTTACAACTTCCTGCACACATGCAACGGAAATGGCTGCGATCCTCTGCAATATAAAGCCCGGTGATGAAGTTATCATGCCGAGCTACACATTCGTATCTACAGCCGATGCTTTTGTTTTAAGAGGTGCGAAGGCAGTATTCGTGGATGTTCGTCCCGATACGATGAATATCGACGAGAACCTTATTGAGGATGCGATCACCGATAAGACACGCGCGATCGTTCCCGTTCACTATGCGGGCGTATCCTGCGATATGGATAAGATCCTTGATATCGCCAAAAGACATAACCTTCTGGTTGTCGAAGATGCCGCCCAGGGCATTATGTCCGAGTATAAAGGACAGGCTCTCGGAACATTCGGTGATTACGGATGTTTCTCGTTCCACGAGACAAAGAACTTCTCGATGGGCGAAGGCGGAGCACTTCTTATCAGAGACAAAGATAATATCGAGCGTGCGGAGATCATCAGGGAAAAAGGTACCAACAGAGCGAAATTCTTCCGCGGACAGATCGATAAATATACATGGGTGGATGCGGGTTCTTCATATCTTCCCAGTGAGATGAATGCAGCATATCTTTATGCCCAGCTCGAGCTTGCTGACGAGATCACGGCCGACAGAATGAGAAGCTGGAATATGTACAACGATGCGTTTGAAGAGCTTGAAAACAAAGAGAGGATCGAGAGACCTTTTATCCCTTCGGACTGCAAGCATAATGCCCATATGTTCTACTTAAAGTGTAAGGATCTTGAAGAGAGAAGCGCACTCATCAAATTCCTCGGAGAGAACGGTATCCTTGCGGTATTCCATTACATCCCTCTTCACAATGCTCCCGCAGGAAAGATCTACGGAAGATTTAACGGTGAAGATGTTTATACCACAAAAGAGAGCGAGAGACTTGTAAGACTTCCTCTTTACTACGGACTTAAGGAAGACGAAGTCGAATACATCATCGGCAAGGTTAAAGAATTTTACAGATAATGACTAACGAAGTAACAATACGTCCAATTACATACGACGATACCGAAGATATTATAAGATGGCGCAATTCCGATTTTGTCAGAAGCCGTTTCATAGATCAGAGACTCTTTACGAAAGAAAGTCACGAGTACTGGCTTAAGAACTTTGTAGAGACCGGAAAGGTGGCACAGTTCATCATCCTTCTTGACGGGAAGGGTGTCGGAAGCGTCTATTTAAGGGACATCGACCCTGATGAAAGATCGGCCGAATACGGGATCTTCATCGGTGAAGAAAGCGCCAGAGGAAAAGGTGTCGGAACAAAAAGCGCACGTCTTATCCTGGAGTATGCTTTTTGTGAACTTAAACTTGAAAAGATATTTCTTCGCGTTTACAAAGACAATGCGGGTGCCGTAAAAAGCTATGAAAAGGCCGGTTTTGTCAGTAACGGAAAGATCGAGAACATCGAGGTTAACGGCGAAAAACGCGATGTGATATTCATGGAGCTGGAGAAAAAGGATTTTGAAAAACGATAATACAAAAAGAATAGCGGGTACGATCTTTATCATTATCTCGTCACTTGTGTTTACGTTTTATTGTTTTGAACTCGTACTGCTTCATTACAATCAGACTCTTTATCCGGTAACGGGAAAATACGAGTCTGATTTGTTTGCGCATATAGAGATGGCGCTCGACGGATGGGGATACAGCGTGCTTGCGGTATTCTTCAGACTCTTTTCGTACCTTAACGATTTCGGATTTCACTTTGCGATAGCAGCCCTTTTATGTATCTTTGAAGCCGGTACACTCGCACTTACATACATACTTTTAAAAAGATACAGACTCGGGACCAAAACAGCGGTTGTTTTTGCTGCATTTACCGGTTTTGCGATGCCTTTTTACATAAGGGCGATCCAGCCGTACAGATACATAGGTTATCAGTCGGGAAGCATATGGCATAATTCGACTTATATCGCGATGAAGTTTTTTGCGCTTCTCTGCATTCTTCTTTTCCTTGCGATCTCGGAGAATTATAAAGAAAAGTTAAGTGTCGGCGCCGTTATCGCATTTGCACTTTTACTTGCCGCAACAACGAGTGTAAAGACCAATTTCATCCTTGTCTTTGCACCTGTTGCCCTGGTTTTTCTTATAATCGATGCAATACTTGGAGTGCCGTTTAAAAGGATACTTGTCTGTGCCCTCACGGTTATCCCGTCGATACTTGTTATCCTCTTTCAGGAAGTCGTTCTTTTCGGAGAGAGTACGGGCAACGGCATCATGATCGATCCTTTATACAGCGTATATTTAAGAGCGGAAAAACCGTATTTTACAATGATACTTTCGGCGGCTTTTCCGATAATGATCCTGCTTTATAACTTCATTCCCGTACTGAAAGATACGATCGCGGATCTTAAGGATAAAAAGAGAGGGCTTACTCACCGCTTTTTCATCCTGTCTTGGGCTATGTGGTTTGTGGGTTTTCTTGAACTCATTCTTTTAAGGGAAACCGGGCAGAGAGAACTTGATGATAATTTTGCGTGGGGATATGATTTCTGCATTTTCGTTCTTTTCGTTGTGAGCGTTATATACTTTGCAAGAAACGTATCGTCCCTTACAAATAAGATTATACTCTGTGATATGTCCGATAAAACGGATATGTCCAAAAAAGAAAAAAGCCCCGCTTCGGGGATAGGAATTGCATATGAGGTCATCGCATTCGCAGTGCTTTTATACCAGGTTTACTGCGGTGTGTATTTCTTTGTGAGACTCTCGCAGGGACTGACTTTCTTTATGCAATGATAAATCGGAGGAAATAATGAAGATCAGTTTTGTAATTCCGTGCTACAGATCGGAGAAAACATTACCGGATGTTATCGATGAGATCAAGACCACGATGGCAGAGATCGGACATGAATTCGAGATCATTCTCGTAAACGATGCATCACCGGATAACACATTCGAAGTCATCAAAAAGATAGTTGCCGAAAACAATAATATCCTCGGTATCGATCTTGCCAAAAACTTCGGACAGCACTGTGCCCTGATGGCAGGTATGAGACATTCGTCGGGCGACGTTGTCGTATGTCTTGACGATGACGGCCAGACACCCGCAAACGAAGTCGGAAAGTTACTCGGAAAACTCGAAGAAGGTTACGATGTCTGCTACGCAAGTTACGGCAAAAAGCAGCATTCGGGATTCAGAAATTTCGGAAGCAAAGTTAACGAACTCATGACAAGGATCATGCTCGGAAAACCCAAGGAACTTAAAGTTTCGAGCTACTTTGCCGCAAAGAGATTCGTCGTTGACGATATGCTCAAATACGAACAGTCCTATGCATATGTCATCGGACTCGTTCTTCGTGCAACAAAGAATGTAGCCAATGTGGAAGTAAACCACAGAGCAAGAAGTGTAGGAGAGAGCGGATATACTCTTACCAAACTCTTTTCACTCTGGTTTAACGGTTTCACCGCATTTTCGATAAAGCCCTTAAGGATCGCGACCGGCATCGGATGCTTCTGTGCCGGAACAGGATTTTTATACGGCATATACACGATCGTAAAGAAGATCATACTCATGGATGCTGTAGAGGCAGGCTTCTCAGCACTTATGTCGGTGCTCGTATTTATCGGCGGTATGATCATGATCATGCTCGGACTTATCGGTGAGTACATCGGAAGAATTTACATCTGCATGAACAATTCTCCCCAGTACGTCATCAGACAGAAAATCGGAATGGATTCCGAAAAAGAATGATTTCGGATCGGCAAAATGGATAACACTAAACTTAAAGATAAAAACAAAAAAATCAACCCTGTTGTCTTGGATTGCATCTTTCTTGCGATCCTTGTTTTGCTGCCCTTTCTGCATATCGCATCCGGTGTCGAACTGACCGATACCGCGTACAGTCTCGGCAACTACGAAAACCTCGATTCGATGAACCTTACATGGACGATCGCCACATTCTGGGCAAACATGCTCGGAAAGTTTTTCAGCATCCTTCCCATGGGTTCGACCTGGATCGGAATGAAATTTTACACTACGCTGGTACCCGTTGCCGGCGTGGCCTGTTCATATCTTTTCTTAAGAAAATACATAACACGCTGGATACTCTTTGTCGGTGAATTACTTGCGATATCGCTCTTCTGGTGCCCGACGACGATCCTTTACAATTATCTGACATATCTTCTTTTTACCCTTGTTATCATCTTCATAATCGAGTCTCTTAACAAAGAGAAAAGATGGGGCCTTGCGATAGCGGGAGTGATCCTCGCGTTCAACGTATTCGTGCGTTTCCCGAATATCACCGAAGCCGCACTGATCTTGGTCGTATGGCTTAATGCAAAGATAAACAAAAAGAAATTCCTGTACGGATTAACGGACACAATGATCTGTGTCGGAGGTTTCCTTGCGGGGGTTGGTATCAACGTGCTCCTTATAGGATTAAAGTACGGTTTTGCATCCATCCCCAACATGATCATATCGCTCTTTTCCATGACGGGAGAAAACACCGGATACAAGCCCACACAGATGATATTCACGATCATCAGGGGTTATTCGACATACTATAAGAGCTTTATTTTCCTCGTTGCGATCTCGGTCATCTGTTTTGCCGTGAGCGCGATCATGAAAAGACATTACGCAAGGATCATAACTATCGTTGCACAGTTTGTTCTTTACGGACTTTTCCTTTTCTGGGGATACAGAAACCACGTTTACACTTTAAGATATTCCGATTACTCATCCATGTATTTCTGGATGGTCGTTTTCTTCGTGATCGGCAATGTCGTATCCGCATGGACATTGCTTCGAAAAAGAACCGATAAAACGCATAAGCTTATCGCGGCCGCAGTTCTGATCGTTATCTGGATCACGCCGCTTGGAAGCAACAATGCGCTTTATCCTTCGATAAACAATCTTTTTATCGTCGCTCCCGCTGTTTTATCCATGTGCTGGAACGAACTTTTCAAGGGAAGGAATTTTTACGAACTTCTCGATCTTGAAGCAAGGAACACTATGGTTGCGACAAGGATCACGGTGGGTCTTCTTTTGATAAGCATTGTGGTTCACTGCTCGATATTCGGAGTCGTTTTCATTTTCCGCGATTCGGGATTCCCGTATAACAACCACACAAAGATCGAAGGCAACGAAGTACTCGCAGGAATGCATACCAATCCCGAGAGGGCAGCGCTTATAGAAGAACTGACTTCTTATGTCACAAAGAATAACCTTAAGGGCAGGGAAGCCGTATATTACGGAGATATCCCGGGACTTGAATATATATTAAAAATGCCATGCGCGATCTCTCACACATGGCCTAATCTCGGTTCGTTTTCGTATAATGATTTTGTAAATGATTTTGAATCACTGGATGATACTCCGGTCATATTCGTCAATACCGAGTACTGCAGAAACATCCTTGATGTTGACGGGAATGCGATCAACAAGGACCAGTTCCTTTCGGAGTATATGAAAAATAACAGTTATTCACTCGATGCACGTATCGGAAACATTGCGATCTATTCCGCCAAGGAATGATCACTTAAACCATCTTCCGCTTGCTCCGCAGGGAAGTACGAGTCCGTTTGAAGATACGGGAAGACCGATCTCTTCGGCTATTACTTCTCCGCCGAATCTGCTCTTTATACAGGTGTTTAACATGTATGAAAGAACTGCGGGCTGAAGTCCCGTGGTGTATGAGTTTATCAAAAAGAATGCCGCATCGTCACTGAGTAAGCTGCTTGTCAGTTCGATAAAAGGAAAAACGCTTTCTTCGATCTTCCAGATCTCACCTTTGGGACCTCTTCCGTAAGAAGGAGGATCCATGATGATCCCGTCATATTTGTTTCCGCGGCGGATCTCCCTTTCGACAAATTTAACGCAATCGTCGACAAGCCATCTTATCGGAGCGTTTTCAAGACCTGAAACAAGCGCATTTTCCTTGGCCCATGAAACCATGCCTTTCGATGCGTCGACATGAGTTACGTGAGCACCTGCAGCGGCAGCGGATAGAGTCGCACCGCCTGTATATGCAAAAAGGTTAAGTACCTTAAAATTCTTATCGGGATTCTTAGAGATCTCGTTTTTGATTATAGACGAAAACCAGTCCCAGTTAACGGCCTGCTCGGGAAAAAGACCCGTATGCTTGAAGGCAAAAGGCTTTAAGTTGAAAGTAAGATCGGAGTACGTGATGCTCCATTCTTCGGGAAGATTCTTAAATTCCCATTCTCCGCCGCCTTTGCTCGAGCGATGATAATGACCGTTGAACTTTTTCCATCCGGGATTGTGTTTGGGAGTATTCCAGATAACCTGCGGGTCGGGACGAACAAGCAGATAATCGCCCCAGCGTTCGAGTTTTTCTCCGCCGGACGTATCTATTACTTCGTAGTCTTTCCAATTATCGGCAATCCACATACTGACCTCCGTAAAATGATTCTTTCGGGTTCTGTAACCTGAATAATTATAACACGGGAAAACGTTTTATAAAGAGTTTACAGGGAAAAATGTCAAAGTTAAGCGAGTACTGCAAAAAGAAAAACTTAAAAGAGATGGACGGGGATTACCTCATCCTTTACCGTATCTGCCTGGGCATTCTGCCTTTTCTGCTTCTTGCGGTGATCTTTTTCTGGATCTTTGGAAACAAACTGACGGACGGCATGACCGAATGCTCCTTCAGAAAGATCACGGGGCTTTACTGCATCGGATGCGGCGGCACCAGAGCTTTTAACTATTTTGTCAGAGGGCATATCTTTAAGAGTTTTTACTATCATCCGTTTGTGCCTTATGCATTCTTTGCGTACTTTTTCTTCGTGATAAACTCGTTTCTTTACAGGCACAATTTAAAGTGCTTCAAAAAACTGAATCCGCTGATCCTTATCTACGTCGGACTGGGAATCCTGTTTATCCAGTTCATAGTAAAAGACGTACTGATACTGGCGTGCGGGATATATATGCTCGACTGAATAAAAAGTGTGGTTTTTTCCACACTTTTTTTGATATAAAACACCGTATTTTTCCACACTTTGGAACTGATTGCGGAAAACATGCGGACAGATGACGGACTGCACGCATAAAAACACAATAAAATGTATCCGAAAAGCGTGAAAATCCGACTAATAGTAGTATAATAAACAATGATGGACAAACTTTGCATAATAATAAAGAAAACAATCTAAAGATTAAAGCATAAAAAACCGATAAAAATATATGGGAGAATGCTTAAAAATGCAGACATCGAATTATGCTTTAAAAAAGAATACAGGAAAAAAAGGCTTCACTCTGGTGGAGCTTATTGTCGTTTTGGTAATAGTTGCGATCCTTGCGGCAATAGCAGTTCCCACATTTTTGGGCTTCATGGATCTGGCCAAAAACAATGAGAGAAAGAACAATGCTATAAAGAGCCTTACGGCAACACAGACAGCTTTTTCGGATCTTTATTCCGATGCGAGCAGCTCGCTGAGCCCGGCCAAAAGAAAGAACGTTGAAGATCTTGTAGGCGTAAACGGATCCTGCTTTATGGTATGGACCGGGAACCAGCTCCTTGACGGCACCACAAAAGCTCTTCCCGAAAACATCGCTTCGTACACCGTGGACAAAGCGCTTTATTTTGAGGGCGGAGTTTGTTTTTATTATGACGGCAGCGAATGGGAAAAAGAAGATGCCGCAGACTGGGATGCAGCAAAGAATTGGGCATTGACAAGCAAAAGCGTGGATAATTCGAAGGCTGTTTATATGTGGCCTTACTCATGGGATTCCGCATATCTTGATACAAATCCCAATGTGGATATCAACGAAGATCCCGAAGAAGATTCGATCAAAGTCGTTGTCTTAAATCTTGATCTTGATTCGGATACAAACATAAATGCAAGAAACAGAGTATATTTCACAAAAGCCGGAAAGGATGTCAATTCGGGTATCGAATCCGTAAGAGTCCTTTTCTGGAAGGACGGAAATTCATGGCAGTCGACATATTCGTCGGGAATATTCAATGTCGACGGCAAAGACTACGAGATACATTACGATCCGAGATTCACTGTTACCGCATGGCGTTCCGATTCAACGGGTGATTTTGATACGATCGATCAGATCAAAAGCCTTGTGTGCGACAACCCGACTTCCGCAAACTACTACGAATTCAACCTCGTGCTCCATGACAACGGACCCGAGGATGTAGATGCCGTATATATCTCGAAAAACAGATTCCGCGCTGCCATAGCAAACAGTGCATCCAAACTTACAAAGTCAAACGTAACGGAATTAAGCCAGGTTCCTATGAGGAACGGCGCAAACGGCAACCCTACCGTTACAAGGATCGATGATGAATCGGTACTTGACGGTTATGCATATGCATGGGTTGAAAACGGCAACCTTGTCTGGTGGACCAATGCGGCAAACGTATATATGCCTGCAGACTGCAGCAACATGTGCTCGGGTTCCGTCGTTCAGGTAAGCGAACTTGATTTTTCCGGATTTAATTTCCAGAATACGACAAATGCAAGAAGCATGTTTGAAGGAAGTAACGTAACTGCAGTAAGCAATATTTCAAACGCAGCTAACTTAAGCGATGTAAGTTTCATGTTTGCAAACTGTGCTTCGCTTACAAGTGCGGACGTTGACGGACTTGCAGGAAATATCACCGCACTCAATAAAATGTTCTACGGATGCACATCGCTTTCCGACAACGGCATGGCATTCCAGGCAGGATTTGATACATCGGGTATCTCGGACTTTACATATATGTTCGCAAACAGCGGCGCGGCTGCGGATATTTCAGGCTTTGTAATCTCCGATTCGGCCAATCTTGAGAGTATGTTCGAAGGCTGCAAGGGAAGTACGGTAAACCTTCCTTCATCGAACGTTAAGCCCGGAAACCTTAAGAACACATTCAAGGGCAGTGGATTCAATACTCTTGATTTTACCGGCTGGGACATGACAAAGGTTTCGACACTCGAGGGAACTTTCAAGGATTCGACATCGTTGACGGGGATCACGATTGACTCCTGGTACCTTGAATCCTGTGTGAACATGGATGAGACCTTCATGAACTGCGCATCGCTTTCGAACTCATCGAGCGCACCTTTTGATGCCGGAAAGATCATCACATCCAAGAACCTGACAACACTTAAGAGAACTTTTGCCGGATGTTACGCATTAACCGAGATAAACCTCAACAGATTCTATACGAGCAATGTTACCGATATGACGGAATTATTTGCGATGAATACTGATTCTTCAAAACATTCCGCATTGACCGATATCGAATTCGGTGCAACGTTTGACACTGCCAAAGTCGGCAGCATGAACAAAATGTTCTATGAATGCGAAAGCCTTGAAAACATCGAAGGTATAGATAAGTTTAAGACGTTCAATGTTCTCGATATGGAATACATGTTTGCGGGCGATTCCAGTCTTACAACACTCGATCTTTCATCGTTTGAGACCAACAGGGTTAACAGATACGATCACATGTTTGAGGACACGACATGTCTTGCAACCATTTATGCTTCACCGAGATTTGTGGTAAGAGGCGGTCTTTCGGCAAATGATATCTTTAACGGCAATGATGTTATCGTCGGCGGAAGAGGTACATCGATCTCGGACAAGAAGACGGAAGTCGAAGCCGATGAAAACGCATACAACAACGAAGATTACAAGAAACTCCAGTTTGCAAAGATAGACGGATGGCAGGGCGAAGAAGGATATTTCACAGGCAAATATCGTGAGGTATATATCGCCAAAGCCGCGTTCCAGTCTCTCTTCGATCCTCAGGAGGCTTTAAACGGAATAGTAAAAGTCGATACCGACAGATACACGATCTCAGAAGTACGTGACAAAGAAGGCGTTGTAAGCTTAAAGGATACAAGCTCGGGAAAGAATACATACTATTACATTTTCGCATGGAAAGAAAACAATACGATCTACTGGTGGACGGATGCCGATCTGGCATATCTTCCCGAGGACAGCACCAACCTGATAGTGCAGGCTGATCTTAAATCGTTTGATTTTACGGGACTCAGTGTAAGCAAAGTCAAGAAGATTTCCAAGTTCTTCAGCCAGGTTGCTAATCTCGATCATGTTGAATTCGGCAACATGTTTTACCTGGACAGCCTGTCCAAATATACAGGCAATATGAACAATAACAACATATCGTTCTTCTATCAGTGCACGGATCTTAAATCCGTGGATATATCGGGAATCGATTTTTCATACAGAGACATTCGTCAGATGTTTGACGGCTGTTCGGGTCTTGAGACTGTTAATCTGTCGGGAGCCGATTTCTCGAATTCAAATATCGGACATATGTTTGGCGGCTGCACTCAGTTAAAGAGTGTCAACATATCAGGAACGAACTTTGATTATGCCGACATCTCGTATATGTTCGAGAACTGTACGTCCCTTACGAACAACAGCGTTGATTTCTCCTCATGTGAGTTTACCAACATAAAGAACTTAAAGTTTATGTTCATCGGATGTACGGGACTCACAAAGGTAAGCATTTCTAATCTTACCATGGCATCAACCGCCGGAGATATCTGTGACGGAATGTTCAACGGCTGCACCGAACTTAAAACGATAGAATTACCCGGATGGAACGTTACAAACAAAGGAAATTTTGATCAGATCGTTAACAGTGCACCCGCAGTGGAAGTACTTAAGGTTCCCGACTGGGAGTTTTCGAGTATCAAGATAACAGGCGGCGAGGCCTTTAAATGCCTAAGAAAGTCCACGCTTAAAACGGTTGATATGTCCAACTGGGATTTAAAGGAATCCACTACCTTGATCAAGGCATTTATAAACTGCAGCAGTATTGAAACACTTGATCTGTCGGGATGGAAAATGAGCAAAGTTAATTCTCTTGAAGAGACTTTCCATGGATGTACCAATCTTACTTCCCTCGATCTTACAGGATGGGGAGAGGGAGACAATCTGGCAAATGTAACAAATATGACAAAGACTTTCAGAGGTCTGGAGAATCTTCCGAAGATAACTATCGGAAGCGATGAAGTCTGGGATCTGAAGAATGTTACCATCATGAGAACAACATTCGAAAACTGTAAAAAGATCAATATGGATTTCGGATTCATCCATCTTTCAAACAAGCTTACTTTCATAAGCTGGACGTTTAAGAACTGCAGCAATATCACAACGCTCGATCTAAGCAACTGGGATACGACTTCCGTAACGACAAATATGGAGGATACATTTGACGGATGTTCGAAACTTAAAACGATATACGTATCGGATAAGTTTGTCATTACTCAGAAAAAGAGCATGTTCCCGGGATGCACAAGTCTTGTGGGCGGAAAAGGAACAAGCTACTCAGACATTTTAAATGCAAACGATGTAAATGAAGCTAAGAATTCAAAATACGCTAAAATTGACGGCGGAGCGGACGATCCGGGCTACTTCACATTGAAAGAGTAACAATAAAAGGAACGGGACATGGGTGTGATTAAGACTAAAAAACTTAATACGCAGAAAGGCTTCACTTTGGTGGAGCTTATTGTCGTGCTCGTTCTTATGATGATATTCATCTCGCTTGGCGTAGCGGGAATACTCACATGGCAGGACTGGAGTCGATACAAAAAAGAGAATACGGCAGCGGAAACCATTTTCTATTCACTTCAGAATCAGTTCACGGAACTTGATGCAACGGATGCCTTTGATTCCAAAGTCAAGAAACCCGTAAAGGCCGTAAAGGATGCTTCCGACAAAGAGCTCCTCTTTGTGGCGAACAGAGATCATCAGGGCTATTTCGAAGGAAATGCTTCAGGCAGGATAACCTATGATGTTGACAGTTATTATATCTGGGAGCCTTCGGCAACAGTCGATACAAAGGCTACTCCCATCTGGATCAATACCCCTGCCACATCCGACAAATCAAAATATCAGGGAAGTATCTATTATCTTTCGGCAAGCAAAGGCGATTACGATAAATACCTTAACAAGCAGTATGACCAGCTTGAAAACGAGGGAACAAAGCTTTTATTTGACCTTCTGGCTCCGTATATCTCCGAAAAATCGGTATTAAACGGTGCGATCTGGGTAGAGTTTTCTCCCGAGGCGAGACAGGTATTTTCCGTTTGTTATTCCGACAGGGTAAATTCATTTGCATACAATCCCGCAACTCTTTCGGATTCGACCGGAATGCTCGACAGAACAGAGGATACAAGAAGAGAACTCCTTATCGGATATTATGCGGCAAAGAGCCTTTCCATTCCTACCGAAGGACGTGATGCAAAGAATCTCGGAGATATCTATTTCGAAAACAAAGAAACATTTAATCTGGTCATCACCGAAGAAAACTTAAGTCCCGACAATCATTATGTTGTCGATATATGTCCCGCACTCGATGATTATTCGATGGATGAAGACTGTCCGTTAATGACGCTCGAGTTTAAGTTAAAAGACGAGAACAATCAGTCGATCATCAACAATGACAGTTTATCCAAGGCGGTATTAAAACCCGTATCGGCAAAGGTATCTTTCTTTGAAGGATATTATGCATCGGATGATTTTAAGACACTCATTCAAAACGATCCCGTCCGCAAGATGTTCTATAAGGACGTTAATGTCGATAACGGCAGCAGCTTCAGGATGAATATTCCCGCATACGTAAGAAACAATGCGGGCAAGAATGAGATCGTTCTTGTACTGGATGCTGCCGATGTACAGGCACAGGCTTATCTTTGCGCAGACAAGAACAAACCCGAAGTAAGCTTCATCAATACTTACAGTTTCTACCGTTTCGGTTTTGATCTTGATAACGATAATATCATGAAGATCGGTGCAGTACTCGAATCGGATTCAAGCACCGTATTCTCAAAGACCGGTACATTTGAAAGCCCCGTATTCGGCGATGCGTCTATCGTATCCGATGCCCAGGGATCAAAGAATGTATATGAGTTAAAGAATGCGAGACATTTATACAATGTCAGATTCGAGACCGACTATAAAGAAAGCAGAAAGACAGACGCAAAGAAGACTTATCCCCGTGAATTCATTGTTAAGAATGATATAGACTGGGCAGAATTTACAGCCAATGATTATTTCTTTGATTCGTTTAAATCCGGTACCGAATCGGGCCTTAATTTCGAAGCGGGTACAACAGGAAAAGAATCGGGGATCAATTACCAGGGCAGCACCGACAACAACAGATACATCAACAAAGGATTCCCTGCCAATAATAAAGCGGATTACTGTTTCCCGGGATTCAGAGCACTTGGCGTAAACGATGTATTCAAGGCAGACGAATGCACTTCGGCCAACAGAAAATATTATGCGATCAGCAATCTGAATATCTCATTCTCGGCCAATATGGCTTACGGCGTATATGGAAAAGATTCGAGACTGGAATGGCTTCAGAATGATGTTTCACAGTTTAATGAGTACGACGGAACGAGTTATTCCTCAGGCAATATCGACTGGGAAAACATCAACCGTTTCAATACATCCACAGGCAAAGAAAAGCATCCTACATTTGTAAAGATAATGAGGGGATTGTATCCTCTCGGTCTTTTTGCGGAGAATTCGGGAACGATCAGCAACCTTGAACTCAATAAACACAGAGTTATCGGTATGGAAGAAGTCGGTACCGCCAATACGCTTGTATTTACCAATATGGTCGGAGGTTTCACAGGCAACAACCTCGGTAATCTGAACAACCTTTATTTAAGAAACGTTAATAACTTAAGCGATGCAAATACAAGAGCCAACGAAGTGACCGGAGACAATGCGACAAAGGTAAACGGAAGAACCGATGTCGGCGGAATCCTCGGAAGAGAATCCTGGACCGTAATGGCTTCGGGATCGGCAGCAGTAACCATTTCCAACCTTGAAAATTACGGTACCGTTACCGGTATGGAGAATATCGGAGGTATCGTCGGAAGAGCATATGTTATAAGAGATTTCAAGCAGAAAGCTTCTCTTACCGGAAATAACAAGATCAATGATATGAGAAACTATTATTTCCGAAGAGTCATGTATGATGACGGTTATGACATCTACGGCGAGTTTTCCGATGACGGTACATATAAAGCAGGTTCTTCTCATTCGATGATGGGAAGAACGGTTACAAGAATAACTTCTCTTGTCATCACAGACTGTATCGGATGCGGTGAAGTTCACGGTGATGAACTGGTATACAATCATGTTATAAAGCTGTTTGAAAATTCCGTGGAAACACAGACTTTCGATAACGGCAGAGGAACTGCGGGCATTGAAAAGCATGACTGCAATTTATCCAATGATACCCACCAGTGTACAAATATCGGCGGAATCGCAGGTACGGTTATCGACGGTACATATTATGACTGCAGAAATACGGGAAGCGGTTATACAAGCGACTGGAGTGAAACCGCAAAAGCAGAAGACAGACAGGTAACGATCAAAAACTGCAACGCATACAGAGTTTATTCCGATGCCGAGATCAATGTTCTTTATTCAAAGAGCGGCGTTATGGCGCCCGGAAATATAAGAGACAGGATCTGTTATGACTTTTATGTCGGCGGTCTGGTCGGTTACTGCAAATTTACCATCGTCGAGAATTGCGGTAACGAGGTTCCCGCAACAGAGAGCGGAAGACCTTTCGTATTCGGAAGAAACTATGTCGGCGGTCTTTTTGGATGTTATGATTTCTGTAAATTAAACGAACTGACAGGCAGTGAATTCAACGCTGTCAATAATTCCAACGTAATAGGTGTCATGTATGTCGGAGGTTTCGCAGGCGGAACAGGAATCGGATGCTGTAAGATGGAGAACGTAAACTTCAGACATCCTTCGGTCAATGAAGGATCGCAGCCGTCTCAGGTTAATAATGCGGTTGACAGGGGTACACTTGAAAAAGTCAAAAATACAGGTGTCATTCTTGGTGTAAAGAGAAGTGCTCTGGGTAATGACGCACTCATGGCCAAGCAGGATGCGAATATATACGGAAAGTATCACGGTACTTCGGGCCAGTACTGGCAGCTTCGGATCTTTGAAAACGAAATTGATTCGGGGATTGGCGGAATAGCAGGTATTTCCCGTCTGTCATTTAATAATGTCTATAATATCCAGGCGGACAAAGATTTTGCTCTTAAACTGATCTTCGGTGAAAGCTTTAATCCTTCCGATCTGTCGGTTAACAGTCTCGCAAGAGATACATATTACGGCGGTACGGGCGTCGGCGGTATCTTCGGTATCGGTATCGGTGACGGATTGATCAATAACAGAGGAGCAAATACATCCAAAGGAACCGTAAATGCTGTAGTATACGGTGAAAAAGCGGTAGGCGGTGTTATCGGTGCAGGTGTTGTAAATCAGAGTGAAGCTACCAGGATCAAAGTCAGCAGAGTTGTGCCTGACGGTGCGATAATCTTAGGCCAGACCAAAGTCGGCGGAGTAGCGGGTGTAAGCAATGTTCTGATAAACGAGGGCAATTTAAACAAATCCTTCAGAGTATACGGTATTTCGGAAGTCGGCGGCATAGTAGGTTCAACAGAGACCAAGACGCCCGAACTTGGCAGAGCGGGATTAACTCTCGGTGCCGACGGTGTCGATATCATCGTTCGAGGCAAGGAAAAAGTCGGCGGTGTTGTTGGTAATCAGGACATTGTAAATGACATAAAGATAACGGTTAAAAACATTACGGTCGAAGGCGAACATAATGTCGGCGGCGTATTCGGATATCTGAAACAGGATTTCCCTGCGGGTACTGTATTCAGTCTGGAAAATGTGTCTCTTAACGGTCTGAAAGTCAAGGCGACAGGAAGTTCGGAATATAATTTCGCAGGCGGTATAGTGGGACTTATCCCTTCGGGAGTAACGATCAATTCGGCTTCGTTTAAAGGAACTGTTCAATCAAACAGCAGATACCTCGGCGAGATCGCGGAACAGAATAACGGAACCATTACCAACTGTAAGGTAAACACTATGTCGGCAGGCGACAATAATGTTTACTTCGGCGGTTTGTGCGGTATCAACAGCGGTACGATAGGCACGGGAAATATCATCGAATCCAATGTTACTCTTACCGGAAAGAAGATCCTCGGCGGATTTGCCGGCAAGAATATCGGAACGGTATCGCTCGGAACAAAAATAGATACGGATAATGTCAAACTTACTGTAGGCAATAAATCAGGAAGTGCGATCGGTGTCATCATCGGTGAAAACGCAAGCGACAAGACGATAGATCTTAAGGAATTAAACCTTATAAAAAATGTGACGGTTTCATCCGTACAGTTTGCGGGCGGCATCGTCGGAATAAACGGATCGAACCATACGATCTGCAACAGCGAAGTTAACGGTCTTTTACAAAACGACCCCAACAGCAGCAATTTAAGATACCGGTTATCGGGCGTATCGGAAGCAGACAAGTACAATAAGTACGGTGTCAGCATAGCCGTAAGCGTTTCCGATGTTGATAATTTCGGACTGATCGCAGGAAGAAACGAAGGAAGCATTACTGATGTCTGCGTATACAACTACAGCGATTCCTACCAGAAGGGCGGTTTTGTAAACGCAAGCAATGTAAGCAATATAGGCGGAATCGTCGGACAAAACGGAAACGGCGGTACTGCGGGAACCATAAGAAGATGCTTCAATTACATGGATATCCTTGGCGGAAATGCAGCCGGAATCGCAGGAAATATCGGCGGTAAATCATACATCGAATACTGTGATAACTACGGTTCTGTCACAGGTACTTCCTCAGCTGCCGGAATCTGTGCAAATACATCGGCATCAAAAGATGATGTAAAACTTGTTACGGGCGAAGGCGAAAACGCAGTCACAACATATGAGTTAAGATTTAACGATTGTATAAATGCGGGACATATCTTATCCGCAGAAAACACAAAGGCAGCAGGCATTTCAGGATCTTCCAACAATCTGGGACAGTATACTTACTGCAGAAACTACGGCAAGGTTGAATGCACCAACAATGCAGGTACAGTCTGCGGTATCACCTGTGATGATGCTTCAGTCGATGATTCGGAAGTTGTCATCGTTAACTGCCTTGAAGCAGGCGGTCTGTATGCGACACCGATCTCTGCGGGATACCCTCATACGGAAGCTTCTGTCAGAAACTTCTTCGTATACGGTGACAGCGGTACTCCCGAAGCAGGCAATACTATCGCAGTGAGCAGTCTGCAGAACGGTAACGGCGCTGTTGCAGATGACAGCCACTGGCCCGTTCAGCTGTATGTATACAAAGACAATGATAACAGCGTATACAATCTTACTTACAGAAGATTGAATCATTATTTCAACTCCGGAATAAACGGACTTGCTGACAATCCTCTTAATCATAATTCATGGGATGCAAATACTCAGGATCTTGATCATAAATTCATCGCAATGGTAAACGATCCGGCAAATCATCCAAACGGAGACACATTTGACGGAACGAATGTATACTGTGGATTTGTAGGTAATGTATACAGCTTTGTAACAAACAATAATCCTGCACCGCAGCCTGCACCCGCACCTGCCCCTGCACCTTCTAATGACAATTCAAACGGAGCGGGAAATGATACAAATAATACCGCAAATCAGACGGGTGATAATACCGATCAACAGAATAACGGAAACAATTTGCTTAATACACCTCCTGCGCCTTCAACAGATGCAAACACGGATAATGCTGCAGATCAGAATACCGCAAATGATGATCAGAATGCAGGCGATCAAAACGATGCAGCACAGAATGCAAACGGTACAAATAATGAGCCTCAGGCAAACGTAAACAACGACCAGGTGCCTTCGACGGACAATTCGAATGTTACTAACGATCAGGCACCTTCGACAGACAACACGAATGCAGCGAACGACCCTGCATCTTCGACAGACAACTCGAATGCGGCGAACGATCCTGCGGCTCCGACTGATAACTCGAATGTTGCGAATGACCCGGCTCAGAATACAGCAAATGATGAACAGGATGCAGGTGATACAAACGATCAGACGGATGCATCGCAGCAAAACGCCAATGATCCGACCGATCAGAATTCCGGCGGCGACTCAAACGATGAAGGATAATCAAAGAGGAAACATATTTTGAACGAAAAGAGAAAGAGCAAACTGAATAACAAAGGTGCAGCCATGGTACTTACCATAATTATCATGGCTATCCTTATTGTGTTTGTTTTTTCTCTGATACTCGTTTCTTATAACCTTTACGCATCGCAGAATAAGAACCTTGCGAGCTCGAGAAATTCGGAAGCCGTCAATACATTAAGCCTTGCGATAAAGGGTGAACTGACGGATGAAAATGCTTCGAACACAAGCAACATATGGAAGTATGTAAGAACCAACGTTGCATACACTCCCGAACAAAGCGACTATGCGGGATTTGACGGATGGAAGGACTGGCCTTATTACGATGCGAGCGGAAATGATGCCGATCATTCCGCAGAAAAAGCATTCAGATATTTTACACTTGATAACAATCCTCACATTGAGGGAATGCCGGCAGAAACGACGGTATGCATGTACTGGACACTTCCTCTTGAGAGTGACGGGGTGACGGAAATATCCGAAAAAACACTGTTTGACAGGTTGTCCGGAGGCGGCAATCCCAAGGGAGTAAGACTTCATGTTGTAATAAAAGCGGAGACGGGAGGTCAGGTATATGAGACCGAAGATATATACAGACTGACGGCAAAGAATACCAATACGCCTGAAGAGATAATAAATGTTAACAAGCTTTTTAAGAATGATTCGGTTTATGATGTCTGCGAACATTATCCCAACAATTTAAGCGAATCAAATCCTACTGACGATCTGACGGAGAAATGGACATGGAAGTACGAGGGAAGAAAGTAATACCTTACAAAAGAATAAATCATAAAGGTTCTACCATGGTGGAAACTCTGGTTTCTTTTGTGGTACTTTTTATCGTGCTTGCGGCTCTTTACAACATAGTCGTATTTTCGTCGGAGCTTTACTTACGAAGCGTGGATACGAGCAGACTTCAGCAGAAGTTTTATCGTGAGATCTATAAAAAAGACGACAGGCTCGATACTTCTTTTATAACAAAGACCAGATATATAAAAGGTTTTGGCGGAAAATACAGCGACGGTACGAATTCTTACGAACATGCGGCACTTTCCTTAACGATAGTCAATGACGGAAATCTTCCCGACGGAATGGAAAAATCAGAGATCTATCTTAACAATATCGAAGTGACTTCGTATGTCTGCACAGAGGATAATAACGGGAATGCGATAGCACCCAAGGTTGTGAATTTTAAATTTGATAAACAGTAACCATGATGAGATCTTTATTTAAGAGAAAACTGAATAAAGAAAACAAAGGTACGACGCTCATTGAGATGATCGTAAGTTTTACTCTGCTCTCGATCTTTGTGTCGGCATCGGTGATCGTAATATCGAATGTCACGACGCTTTATTATCGTGTCAGAGGTGAGAATTACGCACGACAGATCGGCGATATAGTCACAAACAAGATCGCATCCGAGGTTTCCGGTGCGGAGTATTCGAGCAGGAATACCTCATCAAATCTTTATATAAAAAATGAGGGTGATTTTAAGAGTTCATTTACTCAGATCACCGACGATATAGACGGCAATACGATAACGCTTTACGACAGAACAGGTACCAGGGTAAGCATTTTTGCATCTGACGGGATACTTAAGATCTACTATCACGAGATCAATGACGAAGTAAATACCGATAACAGCAGAGAAGCGGTTTACTGGACCTTTGATGAAAATGTTTATAACGGATACCATATCGAGGCACTGGATTTCGTACAGGCTGCGAGCAGCGATAATCAGACCGTTGCCCAGAACTACGGAATGGATGGAGGAAATCCGGATGATTATCCTTCGAACGTAATGGCGGTATATATGACGCTTAGAAGCGATCAGTACGGAAAGTTTAACATTTGCAGGTACGTAAAAGTTTATTCCGCTCCCGAAAGCGGATGGATCATGACTGAAGCGGGTGATTAAATGGGAGAAAAGTTACAGGGAAAAATCAATATCGGGAATATTTTAAAGGTCGTTCTGATCATTCTTCTGGTTTTGTTCATCGGCTTCGGAATATTCTATTTCTTCACGATCAGAACAAAAGCCGATCATGCATTCAGGGATGCGAAAAACGTATACCTAGCGCTTTCGACTGCCGAGATAGAATACTATTCGCGCGGAGAGAGCATATACGATCCGACAAAGTATAACGGCCTTTCCGACGGGGTAATGGAAAGAGTAAGACAGCTTGTTGATAACGAAGGTTCGTACAGAGTTATTTCATACAACACCAAAGAACATCGCGTAACGGGAATGATATATTACAACCAGAATTTCTACGTTACATTCGATGATCAGAACGGAAATACAACATGGGAAGTAAAGTACCTTATGCCTATATTCACATATAAGGATTAAGCATTGTTTTATTGAGGGACAAACTTCTTTATGATAAAATAAAAAGTGATGAGCTAACGGCTTAATTAAGGGGAAAACTGATGGCTAATTTCAAATATAAAGCCCAGGACAAAGAAGGAAAAATAATAACGGGTCAGGCTGCCGCAGCCAATGAAAACGAGCTTCACGAGAAACTTAAGGCTGACGGTCTTATGCTTCTTGATGCAAGCGAGCAGTCGGCAGGAAAAAAGCACTTAAAGAGAATGAAATTCGACAGACTTTCTGACTTTTCCAGAAACCTGTCCAAACTTCTCGGCGCTGGTGTCACACTCGTTCGAGCATTAAAGATCATATCCGATGACGAATCCATTCCTTTGAAGGAAAGGGAGATCTATGCGGATGTATTAAAGCAGGTTCGAACAGGTATGCCTTTATCCGACGCACTCGAAGAAGAGGGCGATACTTTTCCTCCTCTTTTCATCAACATGATACGTTCGGCCGAATCGACAGGTAATCTCGACATGACGGCTGCAAATATGGCTGAGTACTACAGCAAGGAATACAAGATCAATCAGAAGATCTCGAGTTCAATGACTTACCCGAAGATCCTCGGTGTACTGATAGTGCTCGTAGTCATCGTTATCATGGGATTTGTTCTTCCTCAGTTTGAAGATCTGTTTGCTCAGATGGGAACACTTCCTCTGCCCACCAGGATACTGATGGGTATCAGTAATTTCGTGGCGCACAAATGGTATATCCTCATATTTGCGTCGGTTATCCTCTTTATGGCATATAAGATCCTTTTCGCGATCCCTGCGGTTAAATACAGGATCGACTGGCTTGAAATCCATCTTCCCAAGATCGGTCAGTTAAGAAAGATAATCTATACAGCCAGATTCGCAAGAACATTATCCAGTCTTTATGCTGCAGGTATTCCCATTATCACCTGTCTGCAGATAGCCAAGACCACTATCGGAAATACATATATCGAAAGTCAGTTTGACGACATGATAGCAAAGGTTCGTTCCGGTGATCCGTTAAGTGCCGGAATAGACAGTATAGACGGTTTCGTAAAAAAACTTACATCTTCCGTCAGTGTCGGAGAAGAAACGGGTGAACTCGACAGTATGCTTGTTTCGATTGCCGATCAGATGGATTACGATTCCGAGATTGCAACTGAAAAACTCGTAGCTATGATCGAACCCATGATGATAGTCATAATGGCATGCATCGTTGGATTCATCATGATCGCGATTATTCAGCCGATCTACGGCTCATATCAGTCAATCGCCAATACTTCCATGTAAAAAGGGGGAGAAAAAGTGAGCGTCAGTATTTACTTGAACAACCAGCAAGTGCAGATCGTTGTCGGCAGCAGGGGAAGAAAGGGAACCTATCAGGATTCCTACGTTCTTGATGCGCCCGAAGGCAGTATCATCAACGGTATCGTTACCGACACTTCATCATTTGTTGAATTCCTTAAGGAGACCTGGGGAAGGTACAGACTTTCCAAGAACGACGTCCATCTGGTAGTCGGAGGAAACAAGATCCACGGAAGAAACGTGGAAGTTCCCATGCTTTCCAAAGCGAAAACAAACGAATATCTAAGCCGTGAACTTTCCGATATGGAAAAAGAAGGTACGGATTATATCGTTTGTTACAATGCGCTTTCGGGAAAAGCCGGAAAGAAGCTTCGTAATTTCTATGTAGAAATGGCGGAGAACGACCTTATAAAAGACTATGTGGATATCTTCAAAGAAGCAGGTATCACATTAAAGAGTCTGGTTTCCGCGGAAGGAAGCATATTGGGTCTTATCGACAAAACCGTCAACGGATATTTCAAGACTTTCATCCTTCAGATAATGAACGGAAATATCGTTACCAATATCTTATGGGTTGACGGTTCATTTAACTATTACAACTCGGTAAGATGTTTCAACGATGTCGGAACCAGTGCATATTATGATGACTGTGCAAGATCGCTTTCGAACTTAAACCAGTTCATTCAGGCGCATAAGATCGAGCAGAAGATAGACAGGATCCTTATAGCCGGATCGGATAAACTCGATGTCGTTTATTATAACGATCTGGTTTCAACTTACGGTATCGCAGCACCCGTTGCGATCGTAAATCAGGGTCTCGGACCAAATGCCGAAAAGAACAACAGAGCGCAGCAGGTTATCTACGCACTCTCAGGTCTTTATACCGACGGCCAGAAGGAAAGCAACTTCCTTGCCAATGTCGGAAAGAAAGAAAAGAAGAGCAGGGTCAATCCCGAATTAAAGAAGAATATCGCCATCGTTGCGATCACTTTCGCAGTTATGATCGTCATATTCCTCGGAGCCCTGGCTCTAAGAATGTCAAGACAGATCAAATACGATGCCCTTGTCGAATATAACGAAAATCCCGCGACAGTATCGCAGGCGATGATGTTTGATTCGATTTCCCAGAGAAGAGATACGCTCGCATCGAGAGCAAATTCCATAGAGAACGTTCTTGATACGATAAATACATATCCCATCCTTACAAAAGATGTTGAAAACATCTTAAAAGAAACAGCCAAGGGATATGCGGACATCGAGATAGGAAGTTTCGATGCGGAAAACGGACTTGTAAACGTTACCGCAAACGCGACCGACGTTGAGCTTATCAACCAATACATATTCCGCCTTCAGGAGAGGGATATATTTAACAGTGTTAAGTATACCGGTTACAATTACAATCAGGACGGTACATGGAGCATCAATGTTACATGTACATTTGCCGAAGGCGTAGGAAGGGAAGGTGATTCAGATGAAGAATAGTCTTACCAACAAAGATAAAAGACTTCTCCTTTTCATGTTCCTTTTCGTAGTGATCGTAGGGATTGGTTACTGGGGGATCTATCCTCAGATCAAGGCGTTTGTCAAACTCGAAAACAAGATCGATCAGGAAGAAGTTAAGAGAAACATCAACGAGCAGAAAGTATCCAGCCTTATATTCGTCGAATCACAGTGTGACGAATATGAAGAGAGCATGGCTGTAAACAAAGAGAAATTCTTTGACAGGATGAGTGAAGCCGATGTCGACCTTCTTTTAACAGGAAAGGCAATAAAGAATCATCTTGAATCTTTCAGCTTAAACATCGATATTCCCGATACTCCTTCATCAAGAAGGGCATATATCTATTCGGATCTTTTAAATCAGCAGATCCAGTGGGAAAACGAAGCGCAGATGGCAGCATCGGCACTTAAGGATTCGGATGAAGAAGACGATCTTCTCGGACTTACAGGCTCGAATAAAAAGGACGATGACGAAGAGGAAGCCGAAGTTTTGGATGAAACGGTAGATATCTTCGGTGCGACGGATACTGTCGGAGTCAACAATGATATTTATGCTGCAAAGGTTACCATGGTACTCGGCGGTGACAGGAAGAATCTCGAAGCATTCCTTGAGGAGATCATGAATTCCGATAAAGAGATCCTCATCACATCTTTTGCATGGAGCAAATACCGCGTTCAGAAGACTAAGGAAGGAACTGTTTTATCAGGCGAACTTCTCGCTTCGGATTACGAAGTCGTTGAAATGGATGCACTTACGATAACCATGGAACTTTATATGTGTGATAAAGATTGATACAGCAAATAACAAAACAGGGGAAAACTCATGGATATTAAAAACAGCAGAAATATTCGTATAGGTGATGTTTTAAAAGAATTCGGATACGTTACCGAAGAGCAGATCGGCGAAGCCATCGCTTACCAGAAAAGCCATGAAGGCGTTCGAATGGGCGGCGCTCTGATCGAACTCGGTTACATTACGGAGCATCAGATGCTCGAAGCTCTCGGCCAGAGACTTCAGTATCGTCTCATAAATATTTCGGATCTTACATTTGATATAAATGCGGTCGAGATGATACCTCGTCCTTTAGCGGAAAAATACGGTATCCTCGCATATCATTATGAAGACGGCGTATTGTTCATCCTGACAAACGATCCTTTGAACTTCTACGGTATCGAGGACGTAAGACAGGTTGCGGGAACCGATCTTCATATCGAACTCTGCGAAAAGCAGCCGCTCGACAATGCGATCCATTATTACTACTCGGAAGTTTCGGCAAAGAAAGCAGCAGACAAAGCTTCGAAGAACTCGATCTCGGGTGCCGAAGAGATCGAAGTCAACGTGGAAGAGGGCGATGACGATACTCCTATCATCAACCTTTTGAATTCGCTCATCGTCCGTGCATACAATTCAAACGTTTCCGATATTCACGTCGAACCTTTCGAAAAACATACATCGGTAAGAATGAGAATGGACGGTGTTATCGTTGATTTCATGACACTCCAGAAGAACATTCACAATTCGCTTATCGCCCGTATCAAGATCTTAGGCGACCTTGATATCGCAGAGCGAAGAATACCGCAGGACGGACATTTCAAGACGAGTATCGAAGGTACACCGGTCAACGTCAGAGTTTCCGTTATCCCTACGGTATACGGAGAAAAAGCCGTATTAAGACTCTTGGCTTCCGCAGCTACGATCGATTATTCATCCACATTCGGTATGAATGAAAAGAATTATCAGATAGTGAGCGGAATGCTTCGTTCACCGAACGGTATCATATATGTTACAGGACCTACAGGTTCCGGTAAATCGACCACTCTTTATATGATCCTCTCCGAACTTTCGCAGAGAGCCGTTAACATCTCGACGATCGAAGATCCTGTAGAAAAGAATCTTCCGAAGTTAAATCAGATGCAGGTTAACAATGTTGCCGGATTAACGTTTGAGACGGGTCTTAGAGCCCTCTTACGTCAGGACCCCGACATTATCATGCTTGGTGAGACACGTGATGCCGAGACCGCATCCATTTCGGTCAGAGCCGCTATCACCGGTCACCTGGTTCTTTCGACACTGCATACCAATGATGCCGCTTCATCGGTTACACGTCTTATAGATATGGGTATCGAGCCTTATATGCTCGCAAACTCGCTTGTCGGTATCATAGCTCAGAGACTTGTAAGAAAGGTTTGTCCCGACTGTGCGGAATGGGGCGTTCCCACAATGGAAGAGCAGCTCATCCTCGGCAGACCTTACGAGAGGGTAATGCATAAAGTCGGATGTCAGAAATGTAACAACACCGGTTACAGAGGACGTATTTCGATCCACGAGATCCTTCCGATCGACAAGTCGGTAAGAAGGATGATCTCCGAGAACAGAACATCAGAAGAGATCAAGGATTACAGCCGCCAGACACTCGGCATGCTCACACTTAAAGAAAGCTGCTTAGAGCTCATCGAACAGGGCGTAACGACCGTCGAAGAACTCGCAAAAGTAGCTTACTATGACTGATATGACAAAGACGGGACACCCGTTTTTATAGAAACTTTTTTCAAAGAGTGCTTAAGTTTTGGACGGAAAGTCCGATATATTTATCAGATGAAAAAAAGGATTTGCACCGAAAACTTATTTTTCATTATGATTAAATGAATCAAAAAGTACAGCACACAGGATTTGGTTCTAAAAATGTTTAGGGAGGAATTAATCATGAAGAAAAACAACAACAAAGGTTTCACACTCGTAGAACTTATCGTAGTACTCGTAATCCTCGCAATTCTTGCAGCTATCCTCGTACCCGCATTACTCGGATACATCGACAGAGCAAGAGAGAAACAGTACGTACTTAATGCTAAGTCAGCTTATACAGCTGCTCAGGCTGAATTATCATCATTATACGGTGAAAACAAGAGCGCTAGCGAAATAACAAGCCGTGCCAGCACAGTTAAGGCTACAGCTGATGTTCCCAGCGGAGCAACATTTGCCTTCTCACCTAAAGGTGGCGATCCTGCAAGCGGAGCAGTATCTTCCAATCACGCAGCTTACACAGTCGGAACAGCATTATACATAGAAAATAATGTATCAATGTATTTTGACGGAAGCGCTTGGATAAAAGATGATACAAAAACTCCTTCTAGTATGGAGTATTCACTTTGGTAATAGTTTAACTGTTTCCAAAAAAGAAATAAGTAATAAAACCCCACAGGCTTTAAGCCTGCGGGGTTTATTAAATGTATAAGCAATTAAGACGAAAAACGACCGGATATAATAATGGCTGAAGGAAAAGAAAAAAGCAAAAAGATAATAACGATAACTTTGATAACGATAATCGCGATCCAGACTATCGTTCTTTTTTGTGTTTTCACGTTTTTAAAACAGGGCCATCATTCGGATGAAGTCTGGAATTATGCTTTTGCAAACAGCGTTAACGGAGGCAGCCTTGAAGTTGACGAAAATAATTACACTACTTTCAATCAATGGCACGATTCCAAGACTTTTCTTGAATATATATCGGTTGAAAAAGAACACAGATTTGATTATTCAGCAACCATAAAAAATGCATGGAACGACCTTAACCCGCCGTTTCAGTATATGATACTGCACACGATCTCTTCATTTTTCCCGGGAGTCTTTTCGTGGTATTTCTGTTTTGCGATAAATATAGTAGCATTTATCGTTTCCGAGATCTTTATCTTCAAGATGACCGAAAGGATCACAGAGAATAAACCCGTTGGTATCGCAGCAGTTGTTCTGTACGGATTCGGCGTCGGAGCGATGGATATAACGATCTATATGAGAATATATGCATTAGCCGTTATGTTTGTTACGATCTTTGCATACTGTTCCCAGAGGATATATGAGACCAGGAATGAAAAGATATACTTAAAGCATCTGATACCGCTTTTTATAAGCTGTTTTTTGGGTTCGTATACGCTTAATCTGTTTCTTATGACAGCTTTTGTCTTAACTCTCTGTTACACGCTTTATTTTCTTTTTTCCAAGCATTTTAAAGTCTTCTTTATTCACGGGCTGACTTCGCTTTTTGCAGCTCTGCTTTCGATAGCTTTGTTCCCCAAAGCATTTGCCCAGGTCGGCGGGATAAACGAAACCCACTCTTTTTCCGAGATAAGCTATCCGTTTTCAATGGAGTTACGATTATACATTTACTCTTTAACTAAGGATATCTTCGGCATCCATACGTTTTCCTATGCCAATGTGTATCTGGTTTCGGCACTTGTGATCCTTCTTTTTATCTGCATAATGCTGACTCCGATCGTGATCCTTGTAAGACGTGAAAAGTGGTTTTTAAAATTCCTGGAAATACTTAAAAAGAAGATCAAAAATGTGATCGATTCAAGGAAGAGATTTAAGTATACACTCGTTGTTCTTTTGGTAACGATCACTGCGACGGTTCTTACGGTTACGAAATGGACCAGTTATTTCTTTATGAAGGAATATTCAAACAGATATATCTTCATTCTGTATCCGCTGACAGCAGTACTCGGAGTAAGTACGCTTTTCTTTATCTTTTCGTTTATATTTGATAATAAAAAGGTGCCTGTTATCGCAATGCTGGTAATAAGTGCTGCACTGTCGACGGTGACACATTTTATGCCTGACAGCAGGGCCTATTTCTTTGAACATGAAGAAGAAGGAACCACCTTTAAAGACCTGGATCAGAACGCCAGATGCGTTATAGTTCTCTGGAGCGACTGGATAATAACCTGTTTTGCACCGGATCTTTATAACACCGATGCGTATTTTGCGACAAATTATTACAATTTTCAGGTACCCTTTGTTTTCGAAGACATCGATCCCGATAAGGAATACTATCTGATAGTCGATCAGCATTACATCCTCCCCGATGACATGACGTATGAAGAAGCAAGACAGTATCCTTTTTACGACGCAGCGGGTGATGTTCTTTTCTCCGAAGAAGATTTTCTTAAATTCTATAAAGATCTCGATATTGTTGAAGCCGTAGAATATGTCGGAAAAGATGAAGAATACGGTCGTAAATTCAAGATTTACAGGGTGTATATGGCTAATGAAAACGGATAAATATGCCGATATAAATATATGACCGTATTTCGGTCGGTCTCTTGTCCGAATAAGGCTTCTTTGGTGATGAAAATGATTTGAAAGAGCGTATGTTTCGGATTATAATAGAGTTAGGGAAAATGATTAAAAAGAATAGCGGAAACAGAGCATTCGAGGGGATAATATGATTCATTATGAGCATTTGGCTTTGTCGGAAGAGATCCTGCAGGCCTTGGCTGAATTGAATATCGATTATGTATTCCAGCCCATATACGAAAAAGACAAAAAGACCGTATATGCGTGGGAAGCATTAATGCGTCCCAAGGAACTGTCGGTTACCGATCTTATCGCAAAATATCAGGGTGCCGACAAGCTTCATGTCATCGAAGTTGCAACATTCTTCGGTGCCATGCAGGCATATTTCATGAGAGGATACACGGAAAGAGTTGCGATCAACTCATTCCCGTCTGATTGTATAGAACCGGATGAAGCTCAGGTTTTCTGGGATTATTTCGGAGATGACATTCGCGGAAGGATGATCATCGAAATACTTGAATACCCTTACTTTTCACTTGATCACTGGATCGAAAAGAACAGATCCGTAAGATCGATGAACAATCTGTTCTCGCTTGATGATTACGGCTCAGGTATCAACGACATGGAAAAGGTTGATTTCATCAAGCCCGATATAGTTAAGCTCGACAGATCCATGATCTCGGATATCGATACGGACCCCGAAAAGCAGAAAAAATGCAAAGAGTGTATCGCGATCCTTCATGATTACGGCATCAAGGTTGTAGCCGAAGGAATCGAGAGAGAAGAAGAGTTTAATTACCTTGTATCCATAGGAACTGATCTTTTCCAGGGATACTATTTGGGAAGACCCAGTTAAGTGATTTTTTATCAGGAATAAAGATGTCAGTATTAGCAGCATTTATGGTGCCTCACCCGCCGCTTATCGTTCCCGATGTAGGAAGAGGCGGTGAGAAAAAGGTTCAAAAGACTATCGATTCATATGAGAAAGTGGCGAAAGAGATCGCCGCTCTTTCTCCTGATACGATCGTTATCTCGAGCCCGCATTCCGTTATGTACTATGACTATTTTCATATATCTCCGGGAGAAAAAGCTGTCGGAGATTTTTCTATGTTTCAGGCCCCTCAGGTTTCTTTTTCCGAAGAGTATGATTCCGAACTTGTAAAACAGATCGAAGAGATCGCAGATGCCGAAAACTTCCCCGCGGGAACGAAGGCGGAAAGAGATCCCGATCTTGATCACGGTACGATGGTACCGCTTTATTTCATAAGAAAAGAATACAAAGGCGGAAAGATCGTCCGTATCGGACTTTCGGGGCAGTCCTACGAGGCTCATTACAGACTCGGTGAGATGGTAAAAGAAGCGGCGGAAGCCTTAAACAGAAATATAGTATTTGTGGCAAGCGGTGATCTTTCGCACAGGCTTCAGGAATACGGTCCTTACGGATTTGCAAAAGAAGGTCCCGAATACGATGAGAGATTGATGGATGTCTGCTCCCGTGCCGATTTCAAAAAACTCTTTGATTTTGATCATGATTTCTGCTCGAAGGCAGGCGAATGCGGACACCGTTCGTTTATCATAATGGCCGGAGCTCTCGACGGAATGAAAGTAAGCCCCACGTTCTATTCACACGAAGACATTACGGGCGTCGGATACGGGATATTAAGTTTTTATCCGACTGACGTAAAGGAAGGGAGTGTTCAGGTGGATAAAGAGAAGAAAGAAGATACCTCAGACGAGTATGTAAGACTTGCGAGGAAAACGATAGAAGAATATATAAAAACAGGCGTACAGATAAAGCTTCCCGACGGTCTTCCAAAAGATATGACCGATAAAAGAGCAGGTGCTTTCGTATCGATCCATAAATACGGACAGCTTCGCGGATGCATCGGAACGATCCTTGCGACAACGGGCTGTGTCGGCGAAGAGATAATCCAAAACGCCATCAGCGCATCGACATCGGATCCGAGATTCCCTGCGATAACGGAGAATGAATTAAGCGCACTTGAGATCTCGGTGGATGTACTCAAAGATCCCGAGGATATAGATTCACCCGACTGTCTTGATGTGAAAAAGTACGGGGTTATCGTTACCAACGGTTACAGAAGAGGGCTTCTGCTTCCGGATCTCGATGGTGTGGACACCGTTGAAGAACAGATCTCGATAGCCAAAAGGAAAGCGGGCATCAGACCCGACGAGGATGTAAAACTCCAGAGATTCGAAGTTATAAGACATCATTAAACACTTCATTTTTTCGGTAAAATGCCGATATAAATAAAGGATGATTTTTTTGGAGAAAATGAAATGAATATAAAAAAGTTACAAAAAAACAAAAAGGCTTTTACACTTGTGGAACTCATCGTGGTTCTCGTTATCCTTGCGATCCTTGCAGCGGTACTTATCCCTGCACTTATCGGATATATTGACAGGGCGAGAGAAAAACAGGATATTCTGGAAGCTAAAAACCTGCTTACGGCGACTCAGGCCGAACTGACTGAATTATATGCTCTTGAGGGAGATAAACTTCAGTGGGATCAGCCGATCGTTGCAAGTGCGAACGGTATAGGTCCTGTCGGAGATAACGCGGATATGGATATCTCAACGACGGATTTTGCCAAGAGAGTTCTTAAAACAGCAGATATGGAAGGTGACAAGGCTCCTTACATTTTCATGGTCGCAGTCGGATCGAATTGTGACAAGAAATCAAAAAATTCAGACAAAAACAGATCCAAACATGAAAAGTACACTGTATATTATGCTTTGTACATGAAAGAGAAGGATACGGCTCCGTATTATTACTATAACGGTGCATGGACTAAGAAGAATCCCAGAGGTCTTAAGTATAATCACTCAAACTTAAACGACTTTGATTCAAGCATTTTTGATGCAGATAACAGGATCAAATCCGGTGCCAATAAGGATATGAGAATTCAGTACTATTTAATATCCTATAAAGATACTTCAATGACTGCAATGTCCGGTAATTTCTGGAATTACTTAAAGAGAGACATTGAATTAAAATATAATCGATAATAAAAAATAAAGCGTGTCGGAAAAAAACCGACACGCTTTTATTTTTCTGCTTATTTATGCTTTTTCAAATCCGTCTTTGCCGATTCCGCATACGGGGCAAACCCAGTCATCGGGAATATCTTCAAAAGCTGTTCCGGGAGCGATACCTCCGTCGGGATCTCCTACAGCGGGATCATACTCATAACCGCAGGGACATACATACTTATCCATAACCGTGATCTCCTTTCATTTATGTTTTCTGCTATAGGGATATTATACCTTATCCGTGTATTTAAAACAATCATTTCAGGATGTCTTTGATGCAAAGATCAGTGTTCGCGGATGGCTTTTGTGAGGGCGTTTAAAACCCTCTTTTTATCGCCGCTCCATTCGGGTGCGATCAGTATCTTTTTATCTCCGTCCCCTGTCATTCTGTGGATCACGATATTTTCGGGGATGATCTCCAGGCATTTAACGACAAGTGCGATATATTCATCCATCGAAAGGCATGAAAACTTTCCTGCTTCGAAGTCTTTTGCGAGGTCGGTTCCTTTTAATACATGCAAAAGCTGGAGCTTTATCCCGTTCGTTCCCTTGTCACAGACATATTTAACGGTTTCAAGCATATCTTCTTCGCTTTCGCCCGGAAGCCCCAGGATAACGTGAGTGATCACATTGATATTTCGTGCTTTAAGGTTCTTCACTGCTTTATCGTACACCGGCAGAGGATAACATCTTCTTATGTATTCGGCGGTTCTTTCATGTATGGTCTGAAGACCCAGTTCAACCCAGACCGGTTTTTGTGTATTTAACTTTGAAAGAAGATCAAGCACATCTTCGGGAAGACAGTCAGGCCTTGTGGCTACGGAAAGTGCCACGATATCGGGATGATGTATAGCTTCTTCGAATACCGAACGCAGCTTTTCTACGGGTGCGTAGGTATTGGTAAAAGCCTGAAAGTAGGCTATGTATTTTCCGTCTTCACCGATCTTTGAAGAAACGCGTTTTTTACCCTGCTCGATCTGCCCGGTTACGGACAGGAGGGAAGACTCGCAAAAATCACCTGAGCCTTCGCCCGAGCAGAAGATGCAGCCCCTCGTATCGAGGGTGCCGTCCCGGTTAGGACAGGTAAAGCCGGCGTTGATCGAGATCTTATATACTTTTGTATTGAATGTATCTTTAAGATACTGATTCAAAGAATAATAGTTCATTTTTTTACTTCCTGTTTTACGCTTCAAACGTATCAGAAGAATCGGTGTTAGTCAACCGTGCGGAAGGAAAATAAAAAAATATACAAATTTTAAGATCATTTGTTATAATAGTCGTCATGAAACAATATACGATAATGATAATTGAAGATGACGTGAGCATCGGCGATATGCTCGAAGAAGCCTTAAAGAAGGAAGGATATGCTGTCTTAAGGGCTTATTCGGGAACAGAAGCGCTTATGGTCCTGGAAAAGAACAAACCGGATCTGATCCTTTTAGATCTTATGCTCCCCGGACTTTCCGGAGAGGAAGTGCTTCCGAAATTAAAAGGGATACTCACGATAGTGATGAGTGCAAAAAGCGATATCGACAGCAAGGTAAATCTTCTTTTACAAGGAGCGAGCGACTATGTTACGAAACCTTTCGTGATATCGGAACTTCTTGCAAGGATCTCTGCACTCCTTCGTCTCTCGGCATCAAAAAATACATCTTCTCAGGATGAAAATATCTTAAAGGCAGGAGAGATCGAACTTGATATCGATCTTTTATCCGTAAGGATCGGGAAAGAAGAGGCAGCACTGACCAGAACCGAAGCTGCGATCTTAAATGTCCTGATGGCAAATTCGGGAAGACCGGTCGGGCGAAGCACCATTTTGGATCGTATAAGCGAAGACACTCCGGACTGCACTGAGAGATCTTTAAAGCAGCATATAAGCAACATAAGAAAAAAGCTTCAGGCGATCGACGGAATCGATCATATCGAAGCTATATACGGAATAGGATTCAAGTTTAACGAATCTTGACGAAATATTGACGATTTAAATACCGCTTTCTTGACAGGAAAGTGGTATTATTTTTTACGGCTAAAAAAGCAATAGAAAAAGAAAGGCAGAAAAAAATGGAATACGTTTTTAAATGCGAAAATCTGAGTAAGAAATACGGAAACTTTACAGCGTTAGACGAGCTGAACCTTTCGATCCCCAAGGGATCGATATACGGATTCGTCGGAAAGAACGGTGCGGGCAAGACCACACTGATAAGACTTCTCTGCGGTCTTCAGACTCCGACATCGGGTTCGTTTGAGCTTATGGGAATAAAAAACGACGATAAAAAGATAACCGAGTCGAGAAAGAAACTGGGTGCGGTTGTCGAAGCACCCGCTATCTATAAAGACATGACGGCAAGAGACAACCTTATTCAGCAGTGCCTCCTTTTGGGACTCCCCGATTTTGATATGGTTGACGAGCTGCTTGACCTTGTGGGACTTGCGGGAACGGGAAAGAAGAAAGCCGGCAAGTTTTCGCTCGGTATGCGCCAGCGCCTCGGTATCGCGATAGCACTTTGCGGAAATCCCGATTTCATAGTTCTTGATGAGCCGACAAACGGCCTCGACCCTTACGGCATCATCGAGATAAGAGAACTGATCCTTAAGTTAAACAGAGAACTCGGTATCACATTCTTAATATCAAGCCACATCCTTGACGAGCTCGGAAGGATCGCAACACATTACGGATTTATCGACAAAGGCCATCTGGTTCGTGAGATGAGCGGTGAAGAATTAAAGAAGGAATGCCGCAAATCGGTAAGGATGACGGTCGATGATACCAAGATCCTTTCAAAGGTCATGGAAGAGAAGGATTACGAATACAAGATCATCGATGACAAAACGGCCGATGTTTATGCCGAATTCATTTTCTCGGATCTTGCAAAGGATTTCGAAAAAGCGGGATGCAGGATCATTACCATGGAAGAACATGATGAAAGCCTTGAAGCATTCTATCTATCACTTTTAGGAGGCGAGACAAATGTTTAGGATTCTTTATTCCGATCTTCACAAGATCCTTAAATCCGCAGCGTTAAAGATCGGGTTTGCGGCCATTGCAGGATACCTTCTGGTAAACGTTCTGGTCTTAAAGATAGTCGGAGCATATATGCATATCGGGATCTACTCCGATGATATTATTACATGTTTTCCCGAGATAGCCATATTCCTGATCACGGCAAGCACATTGCTTATAACGGTCGGTGATTTTTCGGACGGATGCATGCGAAACAAGATAATATCCGGTACGAGCAGAACGGATATCGCGATGTCTGCACTTATCGGCGGTATGTTTCAGGGATTTTTATATTCGCTTGCCGGCTGCCTGGTAACGGTTTTGCTCGGAGTCATTTTCGGAGAAGGACTTAACAGTTATACCGTCAGTGAATACGCGGATTTCTGGATCATCAATACGATGACCTGTATGGCGATAGGAGCTTTTTCAACGATCCTTATCCTGATCCTCGGCGGAAAGAAGATCTCATACGTGATAGGACTTGCATTTGCGTTTGTGATGAAAGTATTTACGATGGAGGTTCTCGACAAGCTTTATCCCGAGTCGGGCCCCTGCGCTTTAAGAGGATTTAAGTTTTTACTCTACAGCTTTTTTGAAAAGTACGTTCCCTACCTTTATCAGTCGATAAGACCGCATTACTCATATCTTACTTACTTCATCGGATGCGGCGGACTTATCCTTATCTCGGTCGTACTCGGGATAATCGTATTTAACAAAAAAGAAATTCAATAGTTTACGGAGAAAAAAATGATACGTATATATAAGGCCAATATGGTCAGACTGGTGAAAAATCCTTTCTTCTTAGGCGGCTGCGCACTGGCATTTCTTTTAACACTGCTCGCGGCTACTCACAAGATGGATAATATCCTTACATTTCTTGCAACCGGCGGTCCGGATCAGATAATGTTTTTCATGAGTGCGGCGATGGTAGCGTTCTTTACGATCTTTACCGTTATTTACACAAATACCGAATACAGTAACGGCGTAATAAGAAACAAAGTGATCTCAGGCTGTTCGCAGTCGCAGGTTTACTTAAGCCACTATCTTACAAATGTGTCTGCCGCAGTGATAATGTTTGTTTTCTACTGCCTGGGCGGTTTTTTTGGCGGTGCAAGATACAACGCATATTTCTTTAAGGCAAATATCGCGTTTATGTTTGCACTCTTTGCATATATCGCAGTAGTAAACGCCATTGCGATGAGATTAAAAAAGGTCGTATTCGCAATCGTTGCTTCGATGCTTTTGCTTAATACCGCATTCAACGCAGTTATGTTCGGTAATCTTATATTATCGGTGATCGAAGGAAAAGCTCATTTTATAGGCTCGGTCATTTATAATCTCTCACCGCTCGGACAGTGGTTTGTTTATACGGGATTTGCGGACGAGACATGTAACCCGGGATTTGCAATCCAGATGGTATCTTCGATCGTTACGATCGTTTTGATAACTCTCATCGGAATGCTCGGAATCAATAAAAGAGATCTTGTATAAGGAAGTGTGACATGAAATCATTCAAAAAAATCTGGATCATATGTATTCTTTTGCCTGTGCTCTTTTTCGGGATACTTGCAGGCGTAAAGATCGGATATAAATTATCTTTTAAAAAAATGAAAGACATAGACAAATACGCGCTGACTTTTGAGGAATTAAAGATCCCCGAAGATGCGAAAGTCATCGGAATAGGCGAAGCCTCCCATGGAAACAGGGAATTTCAGATCGCAAAGAAAGACGTGCTTGAAAAGACAGCCGAAGAAGGACGCGGCAAAGCCATCGCATTTGAGATCTCCGTCGGTGAAGGCGCTATGATAAACGATGCGGTACACGAAGAAGAGACGGATCTTACGGAACTTGTCGGAGAACTCAGTTACCCTTTATACGATACACCCGAGATCGTAGAGCTTCTTGAATACATGAGAGAATACAATAAGGATAAAGATTACGAGGATTCGCTCGTTTTTTACGGAGTGGATATGCAGGGCGCACAGTTTTCCATTGAGTATCTTACCAAAAAATGTCAGACCAACCCCGAATACTTCGAAGAGGACGAGATAAATACTCTTCTTAACACCGATTTTGAAAGTCATGAAACTATCGTTGCAAACAGAGAATTCTTTGCGAGACTGAGCCAAAGATTAGCGTCTGCGGATGATTCGTACAGCAAGTCCTTAGGTATTCAGGCGAACACCGTGGTTCAGGCCATCGATATACCTGATTATGATGCGGATCAGAGAGGCTATGCAAACGAAAGAGACAATGACATGGCGCTTAATCTTAAATCCTATTACGATATCGAATGCGAGAGAGGCTACAGTCAGATAGTGATCACCGCACATAACGGACATGTTATGAAAGGCTCGCAGGATCTAAGCAAAGCGGAAGATAATCTCACGATGGGCGAGAGGATATACAGACTCTTTGAAGGAAAATATTTCTGCATAGGGACTGCATTCTATGAAGGAGAAGTAAACATCCATACAGCCGGAACCTATGATGAGAATTACGAAAGAGCCGATCATTTTTATGTGAGCGAAGATCCCCTGGCTTATCAGGCAAAGTTTTTCGAAGGAAATACTTACTGTCTTGATTTTACAAAGATCGACGATAAGGACAGCAAAGTTTACAAGACCGTTCATTCGGGTTTATTTACCGGACTGGTCGGAGAGGGTTATAATCAGATTGGAGATGTAGAAAAATTGTACAGGGAAAAAATGGTGCCGGCCGACAGATTTGATGCAGTCATCTACTATTACGAGGTTACGCCGATCGATCCCATACATTACTGATAAAAGGAGTACGGCATGAAATACCTGTTGATGGTAAGCGTGGTCATAAATATTCTTCTTATTGCAAAAATTGTAGCAATGAGATTATCCGTAAAAGAGATAGCTTCGGATTTTGCTCACAGGGCGGATCTTCAGAGCAATACTCTCATAGGAGTTTCGAGCAGGGATAAACAGATAAGGACCCTTGCAAAAGAAATAAACGAAACCCTTGTCAAACTGCGCGATGCTTTCAACAGATACCGTCTCGGAGATGCGGAAGTAAAGACCGCGATAACAAATATAACCCATGATCTCAGGACCCCTCTTACGGCAATCAGCGGTTATATCGAGCTTATCGAAAAGAGCGATGATAAGGAAGAAAAGGACAGGTATTTCTCGATCATCAAAGAGAGAGTCGGACATATGAAAAAACTCACCGACGAACTCTTTGAATATTCGATCATCACCGCGGGCGAACCCACGGAAGAAAAACAGGAAGTCAATGTTAACAAGGTTCTGGAAAACAGTCTTATGAATTTCTATCCGGCTCTTAAAGAAAGAGGAATAGAGCCCGAGGTAAACATTACCGAAGAAGTGGTCGTTCGAACACTTTACCCTTCCTATACCGAGAGGATAATCGGCAATCTTATAAGCAATGCCTTAAAATACAGCGACGGAGACCTTGAAGTTACCCTCGACGAAAAAGGTCTCTTTAAGATCGCAAACTCATCAAAAGAACTTTCGAATGTGGATGTTTACAGGCTTTTTGACAGATTCTACACAGTTGAGAGTGCAAGGAACTATTCCACGGGTCTCGGCCTTTCGATAGTAAGAGTGCTTTCCCAGAGAATGGATCTTTCTCTTAACGCAAAATACGAAGAAGGCAGACTTGTAATTGAGATAGGCTTTTGAGATAATAAGTTAAGGTGAACCTTAGGGTTATTAAGAGGGGTAAAAATGAACATTAAATGTGAATATTGTGGCGGCATGTTTGATGATACACTGGAAAAGTGCCCAAATTGCGGTGCAGCCAATGTAAATGTCAAAAGATCCACAGTGGATCAGCCGACGACAATCGAAGAACTTAAAAGCTGGTATTCGTCGAAAGGGCTTCCTCCCTACGAGACTACCAGATTTTTTATTGGCGAAAACTATAAGAACCCCAGAGCTTTCGGTATCTATAAGGACGAAAACACGGGGAAGTTTATCGTATACAAAAATAAAGACACGGGCGAGCGTGCTGTAAGATACGAAGGAACAGATGAGGCGTATGCGGTCAACGAACTTTTCATGCGCTTAAAGCAGGAGATCCTTGAGCAGAAAGCAAGAAATGTATCTTCCGGAAATGTGCCTCAGCAAAACTCCACGCCAAGCAGCGAGTATGTCAATTATAAGAGGCAGCAGCGCTATAAGAGCGGCCGCAACGAGTCGCTGATAGTCGGAGCGATCCTTATCATTATCGTCGCTCTTATCTTCTGTTGCGGAATAAGAAAAGCCACGGTTAAAAATGTCCCGATCGATCCCGGATATTACAGATATAAGGATGCGGTCTTTTACCATCTGGACGATCATGACTGGAACTGGCTTAAATATGATACGGCGACCGATTCATGGGTTTTGACCGAAGATCAGTACAACACGCCTTTAACAAAAAACTATAAAAAAGCTCAGAAGTATTTTCTGTCCTCGGGATACAAATCCGAATACGGCTGCAGCGATGCCTGCGAATCGGAAGCATATTATGATTTTATAAACAATTACTGCGTGGACAGCGGATATTATACGTATGACGATTCGGTGTATTATCATGATGGCAATTCTCCGCATTACGGATGGTATATATACGACGACAATATATCCGACTGGGAAGAAGTGGGAGATGACGATATCCCGAATGATCTGAAGCATGAATACCTGGCGGATGATTTCTGGTATACGCCCGACTGGGATACGGAAACCGAAGTCTATGATTTCACGGATTCGGATTATTACAGAGATAACTATGCGGTCGATTATGACGATGATTATGATTATTCGTACAGTTCTTCCGACAGTTATTCATCGGATAACGACAGCTGGTGGTCCGGTTCCGACGATTCATGGGACTGGGATTCCGACGACTCCTGGGACTGGGGCGGAAGCGATTCCTGGGATTCGGGCGGAAGTGACTGGGGAAGCGACTGGTAGGAGAAAGATATGGAACCACAACTTACGACGCTCTGTTACATCATAAAAGACGGAAAGTACCTTATGATGCACAGGGTAAAAAAAGAGAAAGATCTTAATAAAGACAAATGGATCGGGGTCGGCGGACATTTTGAATACGGCGAGAGTCCCGACGACTGCCTTAAAAGAGAAGTAAAAGAAGAAACGGGCCTTACGCTCCTTGATTACAAAGCAAGGGGCATCGTGACATTCGTATACGGCGAAAACATCGTGGAATACATGCATCTTTTCACCGCGGACAGATTCGAAGGCGAACTCATCGACTGCGACGAGGGAGAGCTTGTATGGGTACCGATAGACGAAGTATGCTCGCTGCCCATCTGGGAAGGGGACAAAGTTTTCTTCAGATTACTGGAAGAGACGAACGATTTCTTCTCGTTAAAACTCGTATATTCGCCTGATGACAGGCTTGTAAAAACGGAAATTCACTGAGTTTCCGTTTTTTTATGTCCGATTGATAAAAAGCGGATTTTATGGTAAAATTATCTTCAAATTTGGGGTTTAGAAATACGGAGGTTACATTATGGAAGAAGAAAGAAACAATTCCAATATTCTCTTTTATGTCCTGATCACAATAATCATCACAGGACTCTCGATATTGTTTGCACCGAGACTCATCAATTCGGTTTCGTCGTATATCTATAAAAAGCAAAAACCCAAGGTAAATGTAAAATTCGATAAAGATTACGGTCCCAGAATAGTAAAGAAAAGAAAGTAGGAGGCTAGGAGTTAGGCATGGATGGTTTACAGGCTGAAAGCGTAGCGGAGAAAATAATGGCTGCAATCAAAGATGTTCAAAAGAATATGACAAAACTGAATATCATGGTCATGGGTAAAACGGGTGCCGGCAAGAGTACTCTCATCAACAATGTGTTCTCGAGAAATCTTGCACAGACCGGCGTAGGAAAGCCTGTTACACAGTCTATCCGCAAATATGAGATAGAAGATTTCCCTTTGGCGATCTACGATACACCGGGTCTTGAACTCGGCGGAGAGAACTCGATAGAAGAACTTTTAAAGGAAGCCAAGGAAGTTCTTTCAAAAGGAGCGATGCGTGGAATATCCGAAACGATCCATTGTATCTGGTACTGCGTTTCCACACCTTCACACCGCTTCGAGGAAGCGGAAGTGGAATTCATCAAAAAGTTCCTTGATGAAGCAAACGTATTCTGCGTTCCCGTTATCATCGTACTTACGCAGTCCTATTCAAAGAAGGATGCCAAGGCTCTGCTTTCCGAGATCGAGAAAGAAAACTTAGGAGTTGTTCAGATCGTTCCCGTTCTTGCGGCAGACGTTGACATCGACGATGAATTTGTTGTTAAAGCTTACGGAATGGATACTCTTATCGATATCGTTAACAATGTTATCCCCGAAGCTTTAAGAAATACACTGGCAGCAGTTCAGAAAGCCAACTTAAAGATGAAGAAGAGAAAAGCCAACGCGATCGTTGCGGCTTCAGCTGCTGCAGCAGCGGCTACGGGTGCCATCCCCATTCCGTTCACGGATGCGGCGGTCCTTGTGCCCGAACAGATAGGAATGATAGCATCGATCACTGCGGTGTTCGGTATTCCCGTCGAGAAGGCGACCGTTACGGCGCTTTTATCGGCTACCATAGGTACGGTCGGTACAACTGTTATGGGTAAGACCGTGGTTTCCGGACTTCTTAAGATGATCCCGGGTGTCGGAACCGTGGCAGGCGGCGTAATATCCGCATCGGTAGCGGCAGCACTTACCGCAGCTCTGGGTGAAGCTTACATCGCCATAATGATGATGGTTTCAAGAGGCGAGATGAAAGTTTCCGACCTTGATACGGATGAAGGAAAAGCCAAGATCACCCAGATATTCAAGACCAAACTCGGTATCAAGAGAAATGCCAAAGGCAGACCTTTTGATGAAGAGGATTAAAAAAGTGTTGACTATCTGCCCACTTGCGGATTAAGATAGTAACGGATTTGGAGATTTTGATATGAACACATTAAGTTCTAACTCAAAACTTAACAACGGTTTCTATTACTTTATTCAGGCATACTATTTTGTAAGCCTTTTTGCCTTTTACTTTTTTAACAGAAAGTCTGAGACCGCCGAATAAAGTATAGATGCTGACTTAAAGAATGATTATGTTTGCACTGTCCTTGTTCGGGGCAGTGCTTTTTTATGACAAGGGTGATTTATATGAATCAGATGGATGAATTGAGAAGCCGGATAGAGAAGATCGATTCCGAAATGATCGACCTGTTTGAGCAGAGAATGCAGATCAGTGCAAAGGTCGCTGCATACAAAAAAGAAAACGGCATTCCCGTTCTTGATAAGGAAAGAGAAAAGATCCTTATCGAGAAGAACACCGCAAAACTAAAAAACAGGGAATTCGATGTTTATTACAGAGATTTCTTCGAAGGAATGTTAAACGTTTCAAAGAGCTATCAGCATAAGCTCATGGAAGGTGTAAAGGTCGCTTACAGCGGTATAGAAGGTTCTTTTGCATGTATTTCCGCAGAGCGTATCCTTCCGGATGCAAAGAGGATCTCATACGGAAGCTTCGGTGAAGCGTATGATGCCGTATGTGCGGGCGAGTGCGATTTTGCGGTGCTTCCGATAGAGAACAGCTATGCCGGAGAAGTCGGTGCCGTAACGGATCTTATGTTTAAGGGCAATCTTCACGTAAACGGCGTATATGAACTCGGCGTATCACAGTGTCTCCTCGGTATCAAAGACAGCACGCTCGAATCCATCAAGACGGTGGTAAGCCACCCTCAGGCACTCGATCAGTGCAGCGAATACATCAAAAGACACGGCATTAAGAGCATATCCGCAGAGAATACCGCAGTTGCCGCAAAAGAGATCGCTGAGAAAAACGATATTACGGTCGGTGCGATCGCAAGTAAGGAAGCCGCAAAGCTTTACGGCCTTACGATCCTTGATTACGACATAAACGAGAGTGCACAGAATACCACGCGTTTCGCGGTATTTTCAAGAAATGCAGGTGTTTTAAAGAACAATAAGATCTCAAGTGCTTTCATACTGATGTTCACGGTTAAGAACGAAGCGGGTTCTTTGGCCGATGCGATAGCGATCCTCGGAAAGCACGGATACAATATGAAGGTAATAAGAAGCAGACCTTCGAAAAACGAAAACTGGCAGTATTATTTCTATACCGAGGTTGAGGGCAACATCGATACCGAAGAAGGAAATAAGATGTTAAAAGACCTTGAAAAAGAATGCAATATGATCAAGGTGATAGGCACATACATTGAGGACATGAAGATATGATAGTTAAGGTTAATCTTCCTATAAACGCATATGAGATAAAGATCGAAAGAGGAGTTTTAGGGAAAGCCGATGCTGAGTTAAATCTAAACCGCAAGGTTATGATCGTAACCGACGACGGTGTTCCCGCAAAGTACAGTGAGATCTTATCTTCCAAATGTAAGGATGCGAGCATATTCGTACTTAAGCAGGGAGAAGAGAGCAAGACCCTCGAAAACTTCGCAAACATCGAAAAGGCACTTCTTGAAAACAACTTTTCAAGAAAAGACTGTGTCGTAGCCTTGGGCGGCGGTGTGGTCGGAGACCTGGCAGGTTTTGCGGCATCCTGTTTTATGAGGGGCATCGATTTTTACAATATCCCCACCACTGTTCTTTCACAGGTCGATTCGTCCGTAGGCGGAAAGACGGCGGTTGATTTTAACGGTGTAAAAAATATAGTCGGAACTTTTTATCAGCCTAAGAAAGTGCTTATCGATCCCGATGTTCTTGATACGCTTTCCGACAGACAGAAATCAAACGGACTTGTCGAAGCGATCAAGATGGCTGCAACTTTCGATGAGGAACTTTTTAAGATCTTTGAAAAGACAGAAAAGTTTGAAGATCTCGATATCGAGTACGTGATCGGAAAAGCCATTCAGATAAAAGCTGATGTAGTTGAAAAGGATGAAAAGGAAGCCGGTCTTCGTAAGGTCCTTAATTTCGGACATACATTGGGACACGGCGTTGAAGCTTCGCTTCAGAATACCGATCATGCACTTTTACACGGCGAATGCGTCGGAATGGGAATGACGGTCATGTGTGATGAAGATGTTAAGGAAAGGATAGAAAAGATCTTAAAGATGCTTAATATCCCCTGCACATACTCCTTTGATCTTGACGAAGCTATGAAAGCGGTAACGCATGATAAGAAATTAAACGGAAAGACGATCTCGACGGTTTATGTTTCAAAAATAGGAACATTTGAATTAAGAGATATGACACCCGATGAATTATCGGAGAGAATGAAGAAACTTTTGGCTTAGTTTAAGAGGGTACTTATGAAAAACACATTCGGACAAAGTTTACAGGCAACGATCTTCGGCGAGAGCCACGGACCGTACATCGGTATAGTCCTTGACGGACTCGCACCCGGAATTGAAGTGGATGATGATTTTATTAAAGAAAAATTATCATTAAGAAGACCTTCGGGCGCGATCTCGACGGCCAGAGTCGAAGCCGACGAATACATCATCGCAAGCGGTGTTTTTAACGGAAAGACAACCGGAACACCTCTTTGCATCATGATCCCGAATACCAATACAAGAAGCAAGGATTACGATAAGACGGGCCGTATCGCAAGACCCGGCCATGCCGATTATACGGCACTCTGCAAATACCACGGTTTTGAGGATTACAGAGGCGGCGGTCACTTCAGCGGAAGGATAACGGCAGCAGTCGTGGCAGGCGGTGCGATCGCACTTAAAGCTCTTTCGAAAAAAGGCATTGAGATCGGAACGCATATTTACAAACTTGCGGATATTTCCGACAGAGAGTTTGAGGATCTTGCGAGCGACGTTAATGCATTAAACAAAAAAGCATTCGCTGTGCTTGATGACAGTGCATCGGAAAAGATGCAGGATGTTATAAAAGAAGCAGCAAAGGATTCGGACAGTGTCGGCGGTATTTTGGAGACAGCGATCATCGGACTTTCCGCAGGTGTCGGCGAACCCTGGTTTGATTCGGTTGAAAGCATCCTTTCGCATATTCTTTTCTCCGTGCCCGGTATCAAGGGCGTAGAATTCGGTGCGGGCTTTGACAAGGTCTGCGGCCGCGGAAGCGAATTTAACGATGCATTCAGAAACGAAGACGGAAAGATCGTGACCGAGAGTAACAACAACGGCGGAATAAACGGCGGTATCACAAACGGAATGCCCGTTATGATAAAATGTGCGGTTAAACCCACACCTTCGATATACAAGGAACAGAAGAGCATAGATCTTAATACTCTGGAAAATTCGGATCTTTCGATCGAAGGAAGACACGATCCCGCGATCATCCACAGAGCAAGAGTCGTAGTCGATTCGGTATGTGCGCTTGCGATATACGATATTCTCGCAGCGAGATTCGGAACCGACTATTTTACCGAAGACTAAACGGAGATTATATGGAATACGGACTTATAGGCGAACGCCTCGGACACAGCTTTTCGAAAGTGATACACGAGGATTTCGGCTTTTACGGATATGAATTAAAAGAAATACCGCGAGACGGGCTCGATGATTTTATGGTTCGCCGTGAATTCAAGGGTATCAATGTTACCATTCCCTACAAGGAAGACGTTATAAAGAACCTTGACTTTATCGACGAAAAAGCCAAAGCGATCGGCGCGGTAAATACCGTTGTAAATAAGGACGGTAAGTTAAGCGGATACAATACAGATTACTTTGGACTTAAGAGCCTTCTTGATGAAAACGGTTTTGACTTAAACGGAAAGAAGGTACTGATCCTTGGAACCGGCGGTACGAGTAAGACTGCATATGCGGTATGTAAGGATTCGGGCGCAGCTTTTTTAAGCAAGGTCAGCAGGAGCGCCAAAGACGGAGCCATCACTTACGAAGAAGCATATGAAAAACATTCGGATGCGGAATACATAATCAACACCACACCCTCGGGAATGTATCCGAATCTCGATGCCAAGCCCATAGATCTTAAGAGATTCAAAAATCTTTCCGGAGTTGCGGATGTGATATATAACCCCGGAAGAACAAGACTTGTTATCGAGGCAGAGGAACTTCATATCAAAGCCTGCAGCGGACTTAAGATGCTTGTATATCAGGCTGTTGCGGCATGTGAGTTTTTCATCGGGAAAAAGGTTCCCGCAGAGAAAGTCGAAGCGATCTACAATAAGCTTTATGATGCCAATAACAATATAGTTTTAACCGGAATGCCCGGAAGCGGGAAAAGCACCATCGGAAAGATACTCGCAAAAGAATTAAAAAAGACTTTTGTCGACACGGATGCACTTATAGTCGAGAAGGAAAAAAGAGAGATCCCGGATATCTTTGCTACCGACGGCGAAAAGTATTTCAGAACCGTTGAGTCCGAGGTCATTAAGGAATGCGCGACACTTAAGAACAGCATCATCTCAACCGGCGGCGGTGCGATATTAAACCCGGAAAACGTTAAGAACCTTATGGCTAACGGAACGATATTCTTTTTAGACAGAAAGCCCGAAGACCTTGTACCCACGGACGACAGACCGCTTGCCAACGAGAAAGCCAAGATAATGAAACTTTACGAAGAGAGACTTCCCATATATAATTCGACTTGCGATAAGAAGATAAATGCCGAAGTCGGAATCGATGAGACGGTAAAGGAGATACTAAAGATCCATGAAAACGATAAGAGTAATTAACGGACCGAATCTTAATATGCTCGGTATCAGAGAGCCTGATATCTACGGAAAGACAGATTACAAAGCACTTTGCAAAATGATCGAAGATCATGCAAAGGAGATCGGCGTAAAAGTTGAGATCATGCAGAGCAATCATGAAGGTGATCTTGTGGACTGGATCCAGGAAAGCTACCAAAGAATAGACGGTATCGTTATCAATCCCGGCGCATACACACATACGAGCGTTGCGATCCTTGATGCCGCAAAGGCTGTCGGAGTTCCCATGATCGAAGTTCATATCTCCGATGTTGATTCAAGAGAAGACTTCAGACAGATAAGCTTCATAAGAGCAGCCTGCAAAAAAACGATCTCGGGCCACGGCGTAAACGGATACTTAGAAGCCATGGACGAGCTTTTATAACCAAAGGAAGACGGTATGAAAGTCAGGATTGAAAAATCAAGCGCAAACGGAATAATATCGGCTCCGCCTTCAAAGAGCATGGCACACAGATACATAATCTGTGCTGCTTTAACGAACGGAGAGAGCGTAATCTCCAATGTCGATCTTTCGGAAGATATAAAAGCGACCATAGACTGCATCAAAACACTCGGTGCGAGTGTTAAGGTTGACGGATCGAATGTGTTCGTTGACGGAAGTAAGAGCGTGTTTAACGAAGGAAAAGCGGACGGAAAACTTTCGTTTAACTGTCGTGAATCCGGAAGCACGATGCGTTTCTTTATGGGGATCGCGATGACGCTTCCCGTGGTAAGCGAATTCTTCGGAAGCGAGACATTAAGGAACAGACCTTTCGGCATATACGAAAAGATCTTAAACGACGAAAGCAGAGAATCAGAAGATATATATTTTAAAAGATTTGATGACAGGCTCGGGATTAAGGGCGCCATCAAGAGTACGGACTTTGAAGTGGCAGGCAATATAAGCAGCCAGTTTATCACCGGACTTCTTCTTGCACTCTCGATAAAAGGAGAGGGCGGAAGCATAAAACTCATCCCTCCCGTTGAAAGCAGATCGTACATCAACATGACGATACAGGCGATGAACGAATTCGGGATAAAAGCCGGATGGAGAGACGAAAACACACTCTTTGTCGAAAAGGGTTCCAAATACTTATGCAGAAACATCGAAGTCGAAGGTGATTATTCAAATGCAGCTTTCCTTGATGCGTTCAACCTTATCGGCGGAGAAGTTAAAGTAAACGGACTTAACGAAGAGAGTCTTCAGGGAGACAAGATCTACAAGGATTACTTCGAAAAACTCCTGCTTGATAAAGCAACTCTCGATATAGCCGACTGCCCTGATCTTGGCCCCGTGCTCTTTGCGGTAGCTGCCGCAAATAACGGTGGTTTCTTCACATCCACGGCCAGACTTAAGATAAAAGAGAGCGACCGCGGAAGCGTAATGTGCGAAGAACTTGGCAAGTTTGGGATCGAGACGCACATGGAAGAAAACAGCATCGAGATCGGATGCGGTATAAAAGAACCGAACGAAGAGATCAACGGTCATAACGACCACAGGATAGTGATGTCGCTTTCGCTTCTTTTAACATTAACGGGCGGAGTCATTAACGAAGCCGAAGCAGTAAGAAAAAGTTATCCGGGCTTCTTTGAGGCGATCGAAAAACTCGGAATAAAAATATACAAGGAAGATTAAAATAAGATGGAATGGATCAACAAACAGAATGTTCTCATAGTCGGACTCGGACTTATGGGAGGAAGCTACGCAAAAGCTTTAAAGAGGATCGGCTGTCGTGTTACCGCGATCGACAGAAGCGAGGACACGATCAAATTCGCAGTCGAGAATAACATCATAAACGAAGGCACCTGGAAAAACGAAGAGGTGGCAAAATTCGTAAAAGAAGCGGACTGCATCATCTTGGCACTCTATCCCAATGCCGCTATCGACTGGGTAAAAGAAAATGTCGGAAACATCAGGGAAGGCATCAGGATCACCGATGTTACCGGTGTTAAAAGCTGCATAGTTTACGAGATCCAGGATATTTTAGGTGACAAGGCAGAATTCATCGCGGCACATCCGATGGCAGGAAAAGAAACAAGCGGTGTCGAAAGTGCCGACGACAGGATCTTCAGAGATGCAAACTACATCGTAGTTCCTACAGCAAAGAATACCGAGGAAGCCATCCTCTGGTGCGAAAACTTAGGACAGATCCTTGGCTTTAACAAAGTAAGCGTATTAAGTCCCGAAGAGCATGATGAGATGATAGCGTATGTATCACAGCTTACACACTGCATCGCCGTATCTTTGATGACATGCAAGGATAACGAACACTTGAAAGACTATACGGGCGATTCCTTCAGAGATTTAACAAGGATCGCAAGGATCAACGAGAACATGTGGAGCGAACTTTTCCATGTGAACAAAGAGCCGCTCTTAAAAGAGATGGACCTCTTTATAAACGAGATCACGGAATTAAGAAACCTTATCGCCAAAGACGATACCGAAGCGATAAAAGACAAGATGCGACTCTCCACAAAGAGACGCTCGAAATTCAACAACAAGTAAACAAAAGTGAACCATAGAAAGGGAAGCGAAAAAGCTTCGAGTACAAAACAATGAAAATGAACTTCATCAAAAAACTGGCATTACCCGTAGAGGTTAAGGAGATGTGTCCTCTGACCGGAAAAATGGGCAAACTCGTAGAGGAGAAGAAAGCGGAACTCGAATCCGTATTTGCGGGAAGAAACGATAAACTCATCCTTATCATCGGACCCTGCTCGGCAGACAGGGAAGACAGCGTTATCGATTACATCTCAAGACTCTGCCCCGTTCAGGAAAAGGTAAAAGACAAGATCATCATCGTTCCGAGGATCTATACCAACAAGCCCAGAACCACGGGTGACGGATACAAGGGAATGCTTCATCAGCCCGACCCCAACGAAAAATCCGATCTTTTCAAGGGTATCATCGCAACAAGACATCTTCACATGCGTGCTATCGAAGAGACAGGCTTTGCATGCGCTGACGAAATGCTCTATCCCGAAAATTACCAGTACCTTGATGACGTGCTCGCATACGTTGCAGTAGGTGCAAGATCCGTTGAAGACCAGCAGCACCGTCTTACGGCCAGCGGAATCGACGCCCCCGTAGGTATGAAGAACCCCACATCGGGAGACATCAGCGTAATGATGAACGGTATCCTTGCTGCACAGCATCAGCATTCGTTCATTTACAGAGGCTGGGAAGTTCATTCGGAAGGTAACCCTTACGCGCATGCGATCTTAAGAGGCTACACCAACAAGCACGGTGAGTCACAGCCCAACTACCACTTCGAGGATCTTATAAGACTCTGCGATGCATACGATGAGAGAGAACTTCAGAATCCCGCGGTTATAATCGATACGAACCATTCGAACTCCGGCAAGAATCCTTTCGAACAGCCCAGGATCATCAAGGATGTTTTATACTCCACAAGACATGACGACAGAGTTAAAGCCATCCTTAAAGGATTCATGGTTGAAAGCTACATCGAGGACGGCTGCCAGAAGGTTGACGGCGGCGTATACGGAAAGTCGATCACAGACCCCTGCCTCGGATGGGAAAAGACCGAAAAACTTATATACGAGATCGCGGATCTGTTATAAGAAAAAAATACACATAAAAAAATCACGAATCGCTTCGTGATTTTTTTTCTTTAAAATATAGATTACAGTGAATAAGCATTAACCGCATCGATGACCATTGATACTTCCTCATCGCTCATCTCGGGGAAGAGGGGAAGGGTCACGCAATGCGAAGCGAGCGCTTCTGCATTGGGACAGTCACCGGCTTTGTATCCCAAAGATCTGTATGCTTCCTGAAGATGACAGGGAACCGGATAGTGACGGTTACATTCTATTTCTTTTTCCTTCATGTATTCAATGAATCTTTCGGGATCGCCTTCGGCCATTATCTCGAAAAGATGAAAGACGGGTTTTGTATTTTCGGGATGATACTGCATTCTGATCAAAGGATTTTTTATTTCGGCAAGATATCTTTTCCCGATCCCGATCCTTCTATCGGTCCATTCGTTAAGATATTTTAAGGATACGCTTAAAACCGCACCCTGAATTCCTTCGAGACGGTAATTGTATCCGATCATTTCGTGATAGTATCTGACTTTGCAGCCCTGATTTTTCATTACTCCGATATAGTCATGGTATTTCTGATCGCGACAGGATACGGCACCGCCTTCTCCGAAAGCATAAAGGTTTTTACCGGGATAAAAAGAGAAGCAGCCGAGTTCACCCAAAGTACCCACGGTCTTTCCCTCAAATTCGGCACCGTGAGCCTGAGCACAGTCTTCTACAACAAAGAGGTTGTACTTGTCGGCTATTTTCTTTATCCCTGCAAAATCAAAAGGCTGTCCGTAGAGATGAACTCCGAGGATCGCTTTTGTTTTATCTGTAACGGCACGCTCTGCCGCTTCGGGATCTATCTCCCATGTATCGGATGTACAGTCAACAAAAACAGGAGTTGCACCAGTGTAGGTCACGCCCCATGCGGAAGCGATATATGTGTTTGCGGGAACGATAACCTCGTCGCCTTCGCCAATCCCCAGAGCGGAAAGGGCGCAGTGGATGGCGCTTGTTCCGTTATTGACTCCCTGTACGAAAGGAGAGCCTAAAAAGGCAGCAAATTCTTTTTCGAAATTGTCGGCATATTTTCCGCCCGAAAAAGCGGTATCCTCGCAACAGGAAGCTATCGCCGCAAGATATTCTTCTTTGTGCTTATGATAATCTCTGGAAAGATCAATTCTTTTTAGCATTCTTATCTTCCTCTCTGAAGGTCTTTTTAAGTTTGCTTATCTGCTTAAGATAATTCTTTATGGTCTTAAAAACATTTACCGTCGTGTTGTAATCCTCAACCCATTCGACGGGCATATCTATGATGGAAAGGCCTTTTCTTTCGGCTCTAAGAAGCAGTTCTACCGTGTAAAACCAGCCGTGATCGTCGGAACATTCTTTTATAAGTTCTTTTGCCGAACCGGTACGTAAAAATGTAAAACCGCAAAGAGCATCGGTCGCTTTCATTTTAAGGTGATGTTTTAAGATGAATACGAGACCGGCCGAGGTGATCTTTCTGTACCATTTACGTCCTCTGGTATCGGAATCAGGACTGAAACGCGAACCGTTCACATACTGAACGTCGGGATCCTTTTCGAAGATATCGATGGTATCGCCAAGGTATTTAAGGTCGGTGGAAAGATCGATATCCATATATCCGACAACATCAGTGGTGCATTCTTCAACACCGGTCTTGAAGGCGATCCCGACTCCGCGTTCGTCTATCCTTCGGTAGGTGACTTCGGAATATTTCTCTTCAAGCATCTTTGCGATATCGGGTGTATCGTCGTCGGAGCCGTTGTCGACAATGACAAGGCTTACCGGGATATCTATGTTTTCACGTATGTATTTTACGCATGTATCGATTCCCTTTTCGAGGCGCAGATGCTCGTTCAAAACGGGAAACAAAATCGTTAAAGTCATTTTATACACCTATTTTTTCAATTGATTCAACAAGGTATTTCTGTCTTCTGAAGATCAGATTTACGATAACGGATAAGTATTTGAGGATGATCGTAAGCAGAACGAACACTCCGAAAAATCCGAATGAAAGGAAGCAGATGATCGAAGCCCAGCCTTCCATGATCGCATTGTTTGTGAAATGATCCCAGAGCGCGTATGCTACGGAGCCCACCGAGAAAAGCAGGAAGAATGCGCTTATCGCAGTGGAAACATGCTCAAGGAAAAATGTGAAATATACAAATGAGTCGAAAGCGAGATTGAAACGTTCGTACGCTTTCTTCTCGTGCTTTGACTGTTTCTTTTTCGTGGGTTTATAGTAAGTGGTCACTGCCTTCAGACCGCAGTTTGCGTAAAGAGCCTTTCTGTAGGGAACAAAATCGCTGATGGATTTGATGCGGTTGATGGCTCTTCTCGAAATGATCCTGAAAGCATCTGAAGAGATCTTGTTGTTGCTTTGATTGTAACGGTTAAAGATGGCATAGAAAAATGCCGAGGAAAGTTTGTTTCCGCCCGAAGGGGAAACTATCGATATGTCGGCTCCATCCTCGATGACTTTAAATGCATCCATGACCAGATCCGCATTGTAATTAACCTGAACGTCATCAAATTCATATACGAAATCTCCGATGGAAATATCCCTTCCGGCGTTCATTGAAGCCTCAAGGCCCTGGTACGAACCCATCTTCACGATGGACACGGCATCCGAACAGTTTTTGGATACCGCATATTCTTTTAATACGTCGACGGAATTATCCGTGCAGGCATCGTCCACGCAGATAAGTTCGTAATTCTCGTAATTTGTTCTTATTTTTTCGATAACGTTTTCAAAAAAATCGTTTAAATACTTTCCGTCATTATGAATATAAAAGATTACCGATACAAATTTCTTTTCCATGGTCACTCCGTTAAACTAAATATTCGTCCAGGTCATAAACCGTATTGATCTTGCCGGAGAGAACGCTTACGAAAACGGGATCCTTTTTCCCGATCTCTCCGAAATGTACTTTTATTGCTGTAGGCCTCGAATCGTCTATTTCCGAACTTGTCAGTATCGGTTTCATCGAGTACAAAGAAGAATTGTATCTGAAACCGTATTCGGGACGCATGTATTTCTGAGCCAGATGCGACATATAAGGCCAGGCGCTCTTCGGCTTTGCCGGACAGAGATTGCAGTTTCCGAGGGAACCTTCGCTGCATAAAGGAACGCCGTTTTCAGAGTGCTTCTGACAGGCAAACGAAGGAAATTCCTCGTGACTTACCGAATGCGGCGTGAAAGTTACGGATGTGAGAGAGTGCATTCCGGTCATACCGAAAGGCATGATGGAAAAGAACGGTCCGTCCATAACCGTAAGTCCGATATTCTTAAGAGTATCGCCGGTCTCGCAGAGTATGATCTCGCAAAGCTCGTATTTGATCTTAAAGAGATCGTCGGGACATAAAAACCTTATTATCTCGTTTACCGAAGCATAAGTGGCATTAAGTAAAAAAGGTGACGCATATTCTTCGCCGTCGCTTAAAGAAACGCAGATGTCCGTATCGGTTCTGTAAATTTCACTGATCGTGGCATTGAATACTAAATCTATGCTGTTGCTTTTTGAACATTTTTCCAGAAAATGTTCGCAGAGTATCTTTGCGTCGTAAGTATATTCCGTGGTGACAAAAGCACCGTCGCAGAGATTGTCGTTAAAAAATCTGTCGGGTGAGATCTCGTCACATTTAATACCGGCTGCATCGCAAAAGGCTTTAAACTGCGCTGCGTCGGTCCAGCTGAAGTTTTTTGATGTTGCGTAGATCTGTTCAAAAGAATCGTTTATGCAAAAGGAATAATCCGAACAGAATCTTTGAAAATAACCGGCTGATTTTATGGCTGTCGCAAGGCTTCTCGGATAATGATAGCCCATATGGACTCTGGCCTGGTTGATATAGGTTGCTCTGGTGAAGGCCGCCGCTTCTTTTTCAAGAACGAGTACCTTCATCCCATGACTTGCACAGAAGTCTGCGGCGTAAAGACCGTAAAGGCCTGCACCGATTATGATTTTGTCGTATTGTTTCATAGGGAAAGATACCTCGTTTTCATCTTTGACCTTCGTAAAAACATCACCTTAAATTTTAACATATTTAAGGCTTTGTTATCAACAAACTAAAAGCGCTTCGGACAATAAAAAAGATTGAAAATAAAAGCTTTATGGGATAACATCAAATAGGAATTGTTTTATCTCGGAGGGAGACCTTAAATGAAAGACAAAACAGAAAACAAGAAAAGCATGATCTTTGCGGCGGTTTTGTCGATCGTTGCCATCACGGCGCTTGTGATCGTCTGGCAGTCAATGGCTCCTTTTTTGATCGATAACGACAACATTTATCTTAAAACGATAGCATCCGGAGAAATGACGGGAACTCCCGAAGCACATATGTATTATATGGGATTTTTGTCAGGACTCGTTTTAAGTACTCTCTATAAGATCACGGGAAACGGTATCCCCTGGTTTGGGATTAATCTCTGCATCTGCTTTTCCGTCCCCATGGTTTTGTTTTTATACAAAGCACTGGCCTCGGCTAAGAAACTCTGGACAGGCACAGTGATCTTCGTAGTTTTTATCTGTTCGTACATTTCTTTTTTCTATCATTATTTCGCAAGATCACAATATACGATTGCGACGGGATTTGCTGCTGTGGGAGCACTCTTTCTGCTCACACTTTCGGATGAGAGTAAAGATATAAAAAAATATCTTTTAAGCTGTATCCCGTTTCTTATCTTATCCGCGTGGTCAATAGGAATGCGTGACAAGGCTTTCTTTATGACCATCCCTTTTTTCGGAATGGTCTTCGTCGGAAAGATAATTACAAAAGAGAAGAAAAAAATAGTCAATGTGATCGCTTCCGGATGTATTTTCCTTGCAGTGATCTTCCTTGTGTGGATGCTTGATTTCCTCGCTTACAGAGGCGAAGAATGGAAGACCTTTAAAGATTATACGGATGTTTCGGAAACGCTTTTTGACTATGAAGGCTTTCCCGATTACGATGAGAATATTTCACTATACGAAGAACTCGGTATCAAAAGATCTTCATACGATGCGATCACAAAACATTACAATATAATCATGGATCCCGAAGTAAACGGTGAGAACTTTGCCAGACTTGCGGAGGAATCCGCAAGGGAGAGAGAGGCGGCAGAGCCTTCAATGGTAAAAAAATTTTTCGGAGTCCTTAAAACGATCGTAAGATACAATCTTTTCGAATATCAGGACAGACCGGTAAATATCCTTGTGTATCTTTTGTATTTATCCGTTTTTGTACTTGCTCTGATCTCAAAGAAATACAGGGCTTTGCTTGATCTTTTATTTATTGTCGTTGCAAGAATGTTTGACTGGACTTATCTTGTCTGGTACGGAAGATTTCCTTTCAGAGTCACGCAGATCATCTACATGGCGGAGCTCGCACTTTTGATCGCACTTATCATAAAATACGAGCTTTGGAAGCTGTCCGTGAAGAAGACAGACGAAGAAAAAACAAATGTCATAAAAAAGATCGGAGTCAGCCCCGTATTCGGTATAATGCTTGTTCTCATTCTGGCTGCAGGCTTCAGATTCGGAATACCCGTGATGAAGAAAAATTACGAGAGCATAAAAGGGTTCAGAGAGATGAGCGTATGTTTTTCGGAACTCGAAGATTATCTTTTTGCACATTCCGAAAATTTCTATTTCTTCGACATGTCCCATCTTTACTACATGGAAGATACGCTTTCTTTTGAAAAGTCGGAGTACGAGAATTATGTCTATATGGGAAGCTGGATGCCTAAAAGCCCGTGGTACAACAACAAGATGAAGGCGTGGGGATTTGATTCGCCGACTGAAGGGCTCCTTGAAAGAGACAATGTTTACATCCTCTACCAGCAGGTGGATTTCGACACGAGGGATTTCCTTGATTACTGGTTCGAGGAACATTTCCCGGGCAGCAGGATCGAAGTTAAAGATACCTTTACGAGTTCGAACGGTTTCGTTTATGAGGTTTTAAAACCGACATATTAGCACAGCAAACCTGTCAAACTCACAAAAATAAAAATTCATATTGACACGGATTTTTTGAAGTGATATAAAATTTATCAGATACAAACCTATGAAAAAGAGTAAGTAAACTTATCCTCTTTCGGATACAGAGAACCGCCGGTGCTGAGAACGCGGTATTGAAATGTTAAGTTGAATGGGCTTTTGAGGGCAAAAGGAAACGAAGCGATTCGGAGTATTGGCGCCGGGGCGGAACCCCGTAAACAAATCCGGCATATGATGGTATGCGCTAAGAGGGTGATTTTCACCAAGCAGGGTGGCACCGCAGGTTAGAAAAGATTCAACCTGTCCTTGCAGATTTGCAGGGACAGGTTTTTTTAGTCCCATAGCTCTAAGCGCGTTTTTAAATGAAAGGAGACAGAAAATGTCAAAAGAAATCCCTTACAAAATCTATCTTGAAGAAAACGAGATGCCTAAGGCTTGGTACAATCTTCGTGCAGACATGATCAACAAGCCCGCACCTTTACTTAACCCCGGAACATTACAGCCTATGACGGCAGCAGAACTCTCGGGAGTTTTCTGTGACGAACTTGTAAAGCAGGAACTCGATAACACAACGAGATTCATCGAGATCCCCGAAGAGATCAGAAACTTCTATAAGATGTACAGACCTTCACCTTTGGTAAGAGCTTACTGCCTTGAGAAAAAACTTGGAACACCCGCACATATTTATTACAAATTCGAGGGTAACAATACATCCGGAAGCCATAAATTAAACTCAGCCATCGCTCAGGCTTACTACGCTAAGAAGCAGGGCTTAAAGGGAGTAACCACAGAGACCGGTGCAGGTCAGTGGGGTACAGCTCTTTCAATGGCTTGTTCATACTTCGATCTTGACTGCAAGGTATTCATGGTTAAGGTTTCCTACGAACAGAAGCCTTTCAGAAGAGAAGTAATGAGAACATACGGCGCAAGCGTTACACCTTCTCCTTCAATGGAAACAGAGGTTGGTAAGAAGATCAATGCAGAGCATCCCGGAACCACAGGTTCACTCGGATGTGCTATCTCCGAAGCAGTTGAAGTTGCTGTAGGAAGCGAAGGATACAGATACGTTCTCGGTTCCGTTCTTAACCAGGTACTTCTTCATCAGTCGGTTATCGGTCTTGAAACAAAGGCCGCACTTGATAAATACGGGATCAAAGCAGACATCGTTATCGGATGTGCAGGCGGCGGTTCAAACCTTGGCGGTCTTATCGCACCTTTCATGGGTGAGAAGATCACAAAGGGTACCGATTACAGGATCATCGCTGTTGAACCCGCATCATGTCCCAGCCTTACAAGAGGTGTTTATGCATATGACTTCTGCGATACCGGTATGGTTTGTCCTCTTGCAAAGATGTATACACTCGGAAGCGATTTCATTCCCGCTCCCAACCATGCAGGCGGACTTCGCTATCACGGCATGAGCTCCGTTCTTTCCCAGCTCTACGATGACGGACTTATGGAAGCAACCACAGCAAAGCAGACAGAAGTATTCGAAGCTGCGGAGACATTCGCAAGAGTTGAAGGTATCCTTCCCGCTCCCGAAAGTTCACATGCTATCAAGGTTGCTATCGATGAAGCTCTTAAGTGCAAGGAAACAGGCGAAGAAAAGAACATCGTATTCGGTCTTACAGGCACAGGTTACTTTGATCTTGTTGCATACCAGAAGTTCCATGACGGCGAGATGAGCGACTACATTCCTACAGACGATGAACTTGCAAAATACAGAGCAAAGCTTCCCAACGTTAACAGATAGATCCCTTAAATAAATCCTATAAAACTTTTGTAATAATATATTTGAACAGAGGGCGTTAAAACCCTCTGTTTTTTATTTGACTGATTGAATTGAAATGTTTATGATAAAGAAAGAATAAAGTCGATAAAACACTTTGGAATATGGGAGAGAATAAATGAAAAGATTTCGAGTTGGTTTATTAATGACTTTTGTTCTGGCAGCTCTTATCTTATCTTCCGGATGTGTGCCCGGCAAAGTTAAAAGGCAGGCGGAAAGCAATAAGAAGCAGTACGAAGAAGCATTCAGACAAAAGGTTAAAAAAGATTACGGCAAGGATTATGCTCTGACCGAAGTTGAGGGCTATGTTTATTGGGAACACTGGGATTTACAGATACCCGGGTATGTAGCGGATAACAGTCTGACAGGTAAACTCACACACGCAGGTGAAACCTATGATGCCCGGTATTATTTCATGGATGATAAGATGACTACCGACGCAAATAATCAGGAGATCATAGAGGACCTGGCATATGTTATCGGACTCGATCCTGCCAAGGTCGTTTACGGAGCGATCGTAAACGGTTATGAAGATCAGATCATGTTTGATTCCGGGACACATACTGTAGACAGAGTACTGAAAGACCACGGTACTGCGTCAAGCTGGGATTTTTATATCGCCACAACAGAAAACTATACCCGTGATAAATTTTTTGATTACACGGTATTTATGGATCGTATAGCAATGAATACCGATTTCAGGGTTCATATTTTCATCGCCGATGATTTTGATAATTTCGATCATCTCAAAGAGCATTGGACGGAAGCCGGGTTGTGGAGCGACGAGAATGTTCAGCCTCAGGTTTTGTTTAACGGTGAATATAAAGATGTCGGTGATGTATATAATCTTAAGCGTCTCACCATGATCGATTATTCCAGAAAGGGAATGACGTTATATAATTATTTAAAGTAAACAGGAAAAGTAAATAAGTCCGCTTCATCGGTTTAAATTAGTGAAATTTCACATAGGAATTTTTAAACCGTTGTGAAATATGCACAACGATTTCGGTGTTTTTTGTTTATTTCTATGGATTCTGCAGATTGTGTCATATATGAGTCCATGCTATAATCATCGAAACAAATGAGGGGAGCAATCACAGAAGGTAGTACGTACTCGAACAGTTCAGACACAAAGAAAGGAAGTGATTGAATGAACTACATTATCGAAATCGAAAGAGGGCTTTGGTTTTTAGGATGGTCTCCGCTTGACGGTACCATGCAGACAACAAGTAAGATCGGGCTGGCTTATCGTATGAGAAGAACGGTGGCAGTCAGAACTCTTCCTAAGGTTGTAGAGCATTACGGCAAAGGTCAGATTATGGCATCAGCGATTTAACCAAATATATTAAACGAAAAAAATCTTCCGTTATAAAGCGGAAGATTTTTTTTATCTTTATTTTATTTCTTTGCATGATTCGCGGATCATGAGCTCGCAGGGGATCTTTATCCGAAGCGGTGTGACCGCCTGAAGATTGGAAGCAGAGAAGACCATATTGGCTCCATGCGCACCCATCTCGTATGCGGGAGCGTGTACACTTGTTAAAGCTGGCGTTGTATATTTGCAGGCATCCAGATCGTTAAAGCCTATGATTGAGATGTCTCTCGGGATCTTTAATCCGTGTTCGTTTATCGATCTCATGGCTCCGATCGCGATCGCATCACTTGCCGCAAATATCGCAGTCGGTACGGCATTCTTGTCAAAGAGGTCGTTCATCATCTCGTAACCGCTCGATGATGTAAAGGAACCTGTCCTTAAATACTCTTTATAATCGATCTTCTTTTTGGTCATATAATCCATGAAGGCTGATTCTCTCTGATCCTTTAAAGGCTCATGATCGCCCACGTATTCGCGGCCTCCGAGGTACGCGATCTTTTTATGCCCGAGTGAGAAAAGATAATCGAGCGAATCGCGAACGGCTTTGTAAAAATCCATCGTGATCCCGGATGCGGGAAGATTCTTTGCATCCATATCAAGGAAAACGGTATTCGAGCAGATGCTTATGAATTTCTTCATTTCCTTTTCGGAAAACTTTCCCACACAAACAAGTCCGTCGGTCTTTTTAAGCTCGTCCTTCATTCCAGATACCATATCGGAAGATGCGGAAGCGTAATCGGAAGGGAAGAAGCGAAGAATCGAAATGCCGTTTTTGGAACAGTAATCTTCGATACCGCGGCGGACTAAAAGATAATACGGATCCGCAAGTTCTTCCTCGAGGGTAAACCACTGTACGATACCTAATGCGAATCCGCCCTTTGAGGATAAGTTCTTTCGTTCTTTCTTTTTATATCCGAGCGCATCGGCGACCTTAAAGACTTTCTCTCTGGTCAAATCAGATACGCTTAAAGTTGCGTCGTTATTTAAGATACGGGATACGGCACCGGCCGAAACACCCGCCTTTTCGGCGATCTCACGAATTGTAGCCATATAAGCCTCCGTTTAGTAAACATATCACTAAAAACACAATATCATATTTAGTAAACGATTTAAAGACTCAATGTGGATAAAATGACAGATTTGTGGATAATTCACAATAATATCAACATTTATTCTACAAGTAAACATTTAGTAAACATGTTGAACGGGCAGTAAACGTATGTTAGATTATAGTTAGTAAAGAGGGTTTTATTATGGCTATTACCAAAGAATTGATAAAAGAAATCGAAGACGGAATTTTAAACAGCGGGTTTGTTGATATCTACAAAGATCCCGAGATGGCAGCCAAACAGAAGGAAAGATACTGCTTTGCCATCAAGAGGTTCGAGGGTATTTACGGCGAAAAGGACGTGCAGATCTTTTCCGCACCCGGAAGAAGCGAAGTAATGGGCAACCATACCGACCACCAGAAGGGCGAGATACTTGCGGCCGGCATCAATCTCGATGCGATCGCAGTTGTTCATAAAACCGATTCGGCTGTTATTAAAGTAGTTTCGGGCGCATATCCGAAGATGAGGGTCGAGATATCCAATCTTTCCGAGCAGAGAAGCAAAAAAGGAAAGAGCGAAGCTCTGATCGAAGGTATATGCAAAGCCTTATCCGACAGAGGATACAAGGTGGGCGGATTCGAAGCATATGTTACAAGCGATGTTCTTATCGGCGCAGGCCTTTCCTCATCGGCAGCATTTGAAACACTTATAGGAACGATCCTTTCATATCTTTATAACGGAGCCGGGATAAAGGATACCGAGATAGCCATGGCAGGACAGTTCGCTGAGAATGTTTACTTCGGCAAGCCCTGCGGCCTTATGGACCAGATGGCATGTTCTCTCGGCAATCTTGTGCATGTGGATTTTTCTGATGAAAAAGATCCTTTTACGGAAAAGATCATGTATGACTTATCCGAGCACGGATACAGTCTTTGCATTACTGATACAAAAGGATCGCATGCATCCCTTACCGATGAATATGCGGCCATTCCCAAAGAGATGAAAGAAGTTGCTGCATTCTTTGGAAAAGATGTTCTTTTGGGTGTTACGATGGATGATCTTTTACAGAATGCTTCAAAGATAAGAAGCGAGATCTCAGACAGAGCGTTCCTTCGTGCGATCCATTTCGTTACTGAAAACGAGAGAGTCAAAAAAGGTGTAGAGGCATTAAAGAATGACGACACAAAAGAGTTTTTAAGACTTGTAAGAGAATCGGGAAGATCCTCTTTTGAATATCTTCAGAATGTTTATACATCAAACGATGTCGATCATCAGAACCTTTCGGTCGCACTTGCATTAAGCGACAGGATCCTGGATAAGGAAGATGAAGCGTTCAGAGTTCACGGCGGCGGTTTTGCCGGAACGATACAGGCATTTGTTAAAAACGAAAACGTGGCAAATTACAAAGAGAAAATGGATTCGGTATTCGGAGACAATTCCTGCCACGTTCTTAAGATAAGAAAGTTCGGCGGTATCAAGGTGATTTAATTCGTAAGGAGTCGTGCCATGAATAAGAGAATATATCTTAACAACGACTGGTTCTTTAACACTGAGTTTACAGAGGATATGTTAAAGGATGATTATGTTTTTGAAAATAATGAAAGAGTCCGTCTTCCCCATACGGTGAAGGAGACGCCTTTACATTATTTTGACGAGAGCGAATACCAGATGATCTCGGCATATATGAAAGTTCTTTCGGTTCCCAAAGAGTGGGAGGGAAAGGACATTCTTCTGACGTTCGAAGGCGTACTCCATTCATGCGTCGTATATGTAAACGGCAAAGCGATCGGCTCGCATGAGTGCGGATATACTGCGTTCAGAGTAAGACTTAACGACTGCGTAAGATACGGCATGGATAACCTTATCATCGTAAAAGCCGACAGCAGGGAAGATCAGAACATTCCACCGTTCGGATTTGTTATAGACTACATGACCTACGGCGGCATCTACAGAGATGTATATCTTGATGTAAAAGAAAAGGCTCATCTCGAAGACGTATTCGTATCTGCCGACTGCGACGGAAATGTAAGACTCTGCGTATCCGCGACGGATCCCGCAAAGGGAATGATTATCGAAAGTTCGATCGTCGCTTTAAGAAAAAACGATGAAGGAAAAACGTTCCCCGGTAAGGAAGAACCTTTTGTAAACGAAGAATATTATCCCGACGATGAAAAGAACGAGTTTATCGTTGAGGGAAAATACGAGAAACCGCTTTGCTGGAGCACGGATACTCCCGTTCTTTATATGATGAAGACTCTTTTAAAGGATGCTGCGGGCGGTATCGTTGATGAGAAAAATGTAAGATTTGGTTTCAGGAGTGCAGAGTTTAGGACCGACGGTTTTTATCTGAATAAAAAGAAGTTTAAGATAAGAGGCTTAAACCGCCATCAGAGTTATGCGTATGTAGGATATGCGATGCCAAAGAATCCGCAGGTTAATGACGCAAAGATCTTAAAAGAAGAACTCGGTCTTAATGCTGTAAGAACATCTCATTATCCTCAGTCCCATTATTTCCTTGATGCCTGTGATGAATTAGGACTTCTGGTATTTACAGAGATCCCCGGATGGCAGCACATCGGTAACGAGGAATGGAAGGACAGAGCTGTTGAAAACGTAAAAGACATGGTCCGTCAGTACAGAAACCATACTTCGATAATTCTCTGGGGCGTCAGGATCAACGAGTCCGTGGACGATGATGAGTTTTACAAAAGGACCAATGAAGCCGCACATGCGCTCGATCCGACGAGACAGACCGGTGGCGTAAGATGCTACAAAAAATCACATCTTCTTGAAGATGTTTATACCTATAATGATTTTATACACAGCGGAAACAACAAGGGCTGCGACAAAAAGACGAGTGTTACTTCGGACGCATCCAAAGGGTATCTCATCACCGAATACATGGGTCATATGTTCCCCACAAAAGCATTCGACTGGGAAGAGCACAGACTCGAAGATGCGATAAGACATGCGAGAGTTTTAAACGATGTGGCCGCAGCGGATGATATCTCCGGAAGCTTCGGCTGGTGTATGTTTGATTACAATACGCACAAGGATTTCGGAAGCGGTGACAGGATCTGCTATCACGGCGTTCTGGATATGTTCAGGAATCCCAAAACGGCCGCATATGTATATTCCGAGATGCAGGATGAAAAGCCCGTCCTTGAATTGAGTTCTTCGATGGATATCGGCGAACATCCCGGATGCAACAGAAAAGAAACATACATCTTCACAAATGCCGATTCGGTAAAGATGTATAAGAACGACAGTTTTATAAAAGAATACGTTCATAAGAACGATGAGTTTTCGAATCTTTACAATGCACCGATAAAGATCGATGATTATATCGGAGACGTGCTTGAAAAGAATGAAAATATGCCTGCTGCAAAAGCAAAGGACATAAAAGATATCTTAAACGAAGTTGCGAAGTACGGACTGTATCAGATGAACACGGCTTCAAAGATCAAGGCCGCAAAGATGATGATATTCCATCACATGAAGATCGATGATGCGGTTCAGCTTTACAACAAATATGTCGGCGACTGGGGCGGAAGCGCGACGGAGTACAGATTCGAAGCGATCAAGGATGGCAAAGTCGTAAAGAAATTGATCAAGACTCCCATGAAGGAAGTTAAGTTTGAGATAACAGCCGATCACACCGTACTTAAAGAAGAGAATTCATATGATGTTTCTTCGATAAGGATCCGTGCGGTCGATCAGAACGGAAATCTTTTAAATTACTATAATGAGCCGCTTGTACTTTCGCTGACGGGCGAAGCTTCGATCATCGGACCGAAGGTGATCGCTCTCTCGGGAGGCATGGGTGGAACGTACGTTAAATCACTCGGAAGAGAAGGAACTGCAAAACTTGTCGTAAAAGATGTTTACGAAAAGGTTTGCGGAGAGATCGATTTTAACATCGATCTGTAAGGCTTGTAACATAAGGCTTCCCCTTGAGGGGAAGCTGTCAGCGAAGCTGACTGATGAGGTGGTATAACAGGGAGGGTTTTGTATGAAACTTGGTTTCAAAGAAAAATTCGCATACGGAATAGGCGCTGTCGGAAAAGACATGGTTTATATGCTTTCCGCAAGCTACATCCTTTACTATTATCAGGACATCATGGGCGTGTCGGCATGGGTTATGGGTATCATCCTTCTGATAGCCAGAGTATTCGATGCGTTTAACGATCCTCTTATGGGAGTGCTGGTCGCAAAGACAAAAACAAAATGGGGCAAATTCAGACCGTGGCTTTTTATCGGAACCCTGACCAATGCCATAGTTTTATTCTTCATGTTTGCGGCACCCCCTTCGCTTAACGGCAAAGGCCTTATCGCATACGCAGCGGTATTTTATATCCTCTGGGGTATTACATACACGATGATGGATATTCCCTACTGGTCGATGGTACCCGCTTTTACGGAGTCCGGAAAAGAAAGAGAAAACATGTCCGCACTCGGCAGAAGCTGTGCAGGTGTAGGTTCTGCGATCGTAACGATCGTTACGGTTCTTGCGGTAGCTGCAATCGGTAATTTCGCACTCGGCAAGAGTAACGACAATGTTGTAAAAGCGTACCTCAGCCAGGCATATGAGGATGAAAGAATAGAAGCCTATGTCGCAGAACTCGACGAAGCAGGCAATACCACGGGAAATGTGTTTAAGATCCTTCGCGGCGTGAATATAAATGTCACCGCAAGTTCCAAAGAACAGTCTCAGGAAACAGCCTTTAATAACAGCAACTGTAAATATACTTTAACGCTTACGGATAAAAACGGAAACGAAGCCGGCAATTACGATCAGGACAGCAGCTCGATCGATGTCGTAACCAACGGATCCGATATGAGAGCCATGGCAGTCATATATCTTACGAGTGAAGAATACGATAAGTTAAGCGGCGATCTTAACCTGGATCTTTCGATCAATTCGACGAAGGAAGTAGACAGACTCGGATTTAAGTATTTCTCGCTGATCGTTGCGGTTGTTTTCTTTGTATTCATTCTGATAACATGTCTTTTCATAAAAGAAAAATCGACAGTCGATGTGCAGACAGCAAGTATAGGAGATATGTTCAAGGCGCTCGTTCAAAACGACCAGGCGATGGCTATCGTTATTACGATCGTGCTTGTAAACTCATCCGTATACATTACATCAAATCTGCTTATCTACTTCTTTAAATATGATATAGGCGGCGCTTCATGGCAGGGCAATTATACATTGTTTAACACATTCGGCGGCGGTATCCAGATACTGGCGATGATGATCTTCTTCCCTGTTATGAGAAAGTTCATGAACACCTTAAAGATGTTTTATGTATCCGTTATCTCTGCGATATTCGGATATGCAGTATTACTTATAATGGCACTCTCGGGTGCAAGTTCGGTTTATCTTTTCTTCATTCCCGGATTCTTTATCTTCGGAGCAGTCGGACTTTTGAATGTACTCGTTACGGTATTCCTTGCCAATACTGTTGATTACGGCGAGATAAAGAACAACAGAAGAGACGAATCGGTCATCTTCTCGATGCAGACATTCGTTGTAAAACTCGCATCGGGTATTGCGGCACTTGCTGCAGCCATCAGTCTTTCGGTATTCAACATAAGCGATACCGACTCTACATTTGAAGCAGTTGAAGGAAGCCTCTTAAGAGGCCTTAAAGTTTATCTTGAAAACATATCCGAAAGTTCGGCAGTTGCGGTTTCGGGTAATTCGCTTATGGGACTCAGGTTCGTAATGACCGTTTTCCCTATGATCGTTCTAGTGATAGCATTGTTTATATTCAAGGCAAGATACATTTTAACCGACGAGAAACTCGAAGAGATCTCAAGGCAGATAGCAAAAAGACGTGAAGCGTAATTACGCATAAGACGGGGGAAACATATGATACTTGCAAAAGAAGGAAAATTTGTATTAAAGACCGATAATACGACATATGCTTTTGATACTCTTGAAACAGGGCATTTAAGGCATCTTTATTACGGCGGCAGGATCGATTTTTCGGAAGATCTTCGTGAATTCGAAGTGATAATTCCCAAAAGGGAATTCGGTCCCGGAAATACCATTTCTTATGACGAAGAGCATTTTTCTTTCGCACCGGAAGATACATGCTTTGAGATATCATCAACGGGAAAGGGCGATATAAGATCACCCTTTGTGAGCATCGTGCATCCCGACGGCAGCAGAACGAGTGACTTCATATATGAAAGCCACAGGGTTGAAAAGGGAAAACCCGAAAGAAAGACGCTGCCCGGTTCGTATGATGAAAACGACGATTGCGAAACGCTTATCGTCACACTTAAAGACAGAAGCTATGACGTTAAACTCGATCTGTATTACGTTGTATACGAAAAGAGAGACGTTATCGCAAGATACTGCGACTTAAGAAACGAAGGCGGGGAAATAAGAGTCGAAAGACTGCTCAGTTTCCAGCTCGATATGGCCGAATCCGACTATGACGGAATATTCTTTTCCGGAGCATGGGCGAGAGAGATGCAAAGCTACAGAGTGCATATATCAAACGGTATGCATGTGAGCAGAAGCAATGTGGGTACGAGTTCAAACAGAGCCAATCCTTTCTTTATGATCGCAAGAGAAGAAACCACTGAAGATATGGGAGAGTGCTTCGGATTCAATCTTATCTACAGTGGTAACCACATGGAATTAACGGATACAAATTCGTTCGGAAAAGCCAGGATCCAGTCCGGCATAAACGATGAAGGTTTTCTGTTTACACTTAAAAAAGACGAAGTGCTCGAAGCACCCGAAGCGATAATGTGTTATTCCGACAAGGGTTTTAACGACTTAAGCGGAAAGCTTCATGAATTTGTCAGGGAGAACATAGTTCGCGGCGAATGGAAAAAGAAAGAGCGTCCCGTTCTTTTAAACAGCTGGGAAGCGTCGTATTTTGATTTCGACGAAAGCAAACTTGTGAAACTCGCAAAGAAAGCAGCGGAAGTCGGAGTGGAACTCTTTGTACTCGACGACGGATGGTTTGGTGAGAGAAACGACGATCTTACTTCGCTCGGCGACTGGAGTGTAAACAAAAAGAAGATCCCCGGAGGCCTTAAAGGTCTTTCGGAAAAGATAAACAAACTCGGACTCTCGTTCGGGATCTGGGTGGAACCCGAGATGGTTAACGTTAAGAGTAAACTCTACGAAGAACATCCCGACTGGTGCATTGCCAACCCGGACACTCCTCATTCCGAAGGACGTCACCAGAGAATGTTAGACCTGTCTAAGAAAGAGGTAAGAGAATACATCATAGAGGCGATGAGCGATGTGTTCTCATCGGCCAATATCGAATACGTAAAATGGGATATGAACAGGATCCTCTCGGATGTTTATTCTCAGGGTGCTCCCGCCGATCTTATGGGAGAGATCCCTCACAGATACGTGCTCGGTCTATACGAGATAATGGGTGAACTCACAAAGAGATTTCCGAGGATCCTTTTCGAAGGCTGCTCATCGGGCGGCAACAGATTTGACCTTGGGATCCTTTGTTACTTCCCTCAGATCTGGGCTTCCGACAATACCGATCCGATATGCCGAAGCGAGATCCAGGAAGGCTTAAGCTATGCTTATCCTTTAAGCACGATCGGCGCTCATGTATCGGCGAGCCCGAATCATCAGACATTAAGAAAAACTCCGATGAAAACAAGGGCGGCAGTCGCTTCCTTCGGATGCCTCGGATACGAGTGCAATCTTAACGACTTAAGCAAAGAAGAAACGGAAGAGATCAAAAAAGAGATCGCACTTTACAAGGCGTACAGAAACGTAATGCAGTTCGGTACGTTCTTAAGAGGCGGCAAAGGGCCCGCAAAAACACTTGGCCCCGCTTCATACAGTGCACTTTCAAATCCTTCGGGGAATGGTAATATCACCGAGTGGACGGTAGTATCCAAGGATAAAAAGACCGCGGTCGGAATGATGCTTAAAAAACTCGCACATCCGAATTCACAGAACACGATATATCATCCGAAGGGCCTTGCTCCCGATAAAGAATATCTTTTCGTGAACAAGGAACTTGAGTACGACATAAGGGATTTCGGAGACCTTATAAATACGGTCGCACCGATCCATTTAAAACAGAACTCGCTCCTTCTGGACATTATCGCAAAGAAGGTAAAACTTCCGAGCGAGAAAGAAAACTATACGGCAAACGGAAGACTCCTCTGTACAGCGGGAGTCAGACTCTGCCAGGATTTCGGCGGAACGGGCTATAACGAAAACGTTCGTTACGCACAGGATTTCTCGACCAAGATGTACATTATGGAAGAGATCGAAAAAACAGAATAAAACACAGAATCCGCCGCAGGGCGGCATGCGTGGAAAAATCGGACAATGTATGATAAAATATTATGGAATATTGCTTATCGATACATTGTCCGTTTTTATTTCTTTCGGATCATATTTACGGACATATTCACAGAGGGCCGGCACAAGGTGAGAAAAGACGAGATAAAGAGAATAGTAAATGACAATGTCGCATTCTGCATTACGGGTGTGATATTCATTTTTCTGACCCTTGTAACCAGAACCCTGACAGTGTTCGGAAACCTTGTATGGTCCGGCAGTTTCTTGTTAAAAACCGTTCCCGTTTCGATCGTAACGGGTATTCTTTTAGGATTTGTCATCAATTACGTTTTAAAGATCGTTCAGAAAAGTCTTAAACATCACAAAGCAGAAGAAACTACGAAAAAATACGGATGGATCTTTTTGATTTCTATGCTCGTTCTTATTCTTGCATATATCCCTTATTTGCTTGCATATTATCCGGGCATCCTCGCATATGATTCATATATTCAGATCGGACAGATCTTTACGGGTGAATACAACGAACATCACCCTCTTTTCCACACGCTTATGATAAAAGGTGCGCTCTCGATGGGGCAGAACATGTTCGGCAGTCTCAACATCGGGATCGCGATATACGTACTTGATCAGATCCTTCTGCTTTCCGCAGTTTTTTCATACGGGATCTACTGCCTTTACAAAAGAGGTTATAAAATTGCGGCGATCATTTCACTGATCATTCTGGCGGTATTCCCTTTTAACGGATATATGGCGGTAAGCGTCACGAAGGATGTTCCGTTTGCGGCATTCTTCCTTCTTTCGATCATCGCATTATTTGAAACTCTTATCCCGACAGATAAAAAAAGTTATAACTTCAACGCGATACTGCTTTTCATTTCGGTGATCATGTGTGTGCTTTTCAGAAACAACGGAAAATACGCATTCGGATTTGCGGCTGTCTGCTTCCTGATCATTCTTTTTGCAAAGGTTATAAAAAAGAAGGCGCCCGAAAAGAAAGATGAAAAGAAAAAAGAAGTCAAAAAATATGCTTTTCTTCTGGCGGGTATTCTTGCATCACTTGTTGCTTCGACGATCGCGCTTACGATAATATCCAAATCCCTGCATGCGGTTCAGGGCGATAGAAGAGAGATGTTAAGCATCCCCATTCAGCAGCTCGCAAGGACCTATATTTATCACGGAGGTGCGGGTGTTTTAGCTGAAGACGACAATACGATGGATGAGGCTTCAAAGGCTCTTATCAATGAGTTCCTTCTTTATGACAGCGCTAAGCTTTACAGACAGGATATTTCCGACCCCGTAAAGAGAAACACGAACACCTGGGTCGTTGTAAACAAAACATCAGAATTTGCAAAAGTATATCTGGGCCTCTTCACAAAGTATCCCGGGGATTATTTCAATGCATTCTTTGCGGAGAATGCCGGATTTATCGATATAGGCGACAAGTCGCACGCATATGTTAACGATCCCGATCTCGTTAAGGGTCACGGATACGTTCAGACAAAGTGGGAAGATTCGCTTTACGAGAGAGGCTTTTCTCAGAACCCGAAGTGGAAGAAGCTCAGGACTTTACTCGATAATTTTGCCGACAATAACGGATATTTAAAGATACCTGTTTTAAAATACATCTTCATGCCCGGAATTTATCTCTGGATAAATATCCTCGCACTGATTTATTCATTCAAGCGTAAAAACTACGCAGTGGTTGCAATCATATCGCTAATTGCCGGTTATTATGCTACAATGTTTTTCGGCCCGACGGTACAGTTAAGATACGTTTATCCTGTTATGATAACGGTACCGTTCCTGCTTCCGATGATTTTCAAGGAGACTCAAACCGACAATGGCTAAAAGAAAAGCGGAAACACACGTTACAATTCAATATGTTCTTCTGATCATTTTATCCGTTCTTGCAATCCTTTTTTCGGCATTGCTTATGATCGCGGGATTGACGAAAACTGCTATCGCGAACAATATGATCGAGCAGAAGATGATCATCGAGTGGGAGACGCCGCTCTTAATGTTTATGATGTTTTTAGGATTCCTGGCTCTGGGCGCCGTGCTTTTAAGGAGTGCCTTTAACAGCGGGATAGAAACACTTTTTATACTGACACTGATCTTTCACGCAGTGGCAGGGATCGCATTGATAATTTGCGGAAGGACGGCACCCGGTGGAGATGCCGCAAGCGTCTTTAATATGGCGGCCCAGCTTGCCGACGGCGATCTTTCATTTGTAGGCTCTCCCGATTCGTATCTTTCATATTACCCTCAGCAGATAGGACTGACGGTTTTCTTATCCGTACTGATAAAAGTATTAAAGATAATACCTTATGAGTTTGCGCCTCACCATGCGATAAAGGTACTCTACGTATTGTTAAACCTGGTGACCATTACCTTCGGTTATCTGTCGGTCAAGGAGATCTGGAGGAGCAAAAAGATATCGACGGTATATCTTTACCTTTCGGTATTTAATCTTCCGCTTATCATGTATTCGTCTTTTATCTACGGCGAGATACCTTCGCTTGCCGCAATGTCGGCTGCGATCTATTTCCTCTGCAGACTGGAAAAGAATCGCGGTGTATCGGTTATAAACATTATCTTTGCGGTGCTGACGATGGCGCTTTCCGTGTTTGTAAGAAAGAATTCGCTCATCTTTATGATAGCCGCGGTGATCGTTCTTGTTCTTATCTTTATGGGAAATAAGAAAAAAGATTTTCTCATCACTGCGATCGCATCACTCGTTTTATGCGTGGCGATCCTGCCCGTCACTTTAAAGATATTTGAGATAAAGACCGGAAGGGACATAGATTCAGGAGTCACGATGTATTCCTATCTTGCGATGGGCATGCAGGATACTTCCTCAAGAGGGCCCGGATGGTACAACGGATTCAATTTCGATACGTATAAAAATACCGGAATGGATTCCAAAGAAGCCAACAGGATAAGCAATGATGCGATAAATGAAAGAATGGAGTTTTTTAAGGAAAATCCGAAAGAATGCTTTGCTTTCTATCGCGACAAATACCTTACACAGTGGGCCGATCCCACGCTTGCCTCATGCCAGGCCACGTATACGGATTTCGGCGGAAGAGTGGAAGTTATCAAAAATCTCTATGACGGAGATCTTAACATTTATTATGTTTTATTCTGCAATATGTTCCAGAACGTGATCTATGTCGGAGTGTTTATCTGGAGCCTTACGAATTTCAGGAAGATGGTACTTTTCGGAAGAAAGGGCTGGTATATATCCGTATACCTGGGATTCATCACGATCCTTGGAGGATTCCTTTTCCATATGATGTGGGAAGCGAACAGCCGTTACATTTTCCCGTATGCAATGTTCCTTATCCCGTACGCCGCGTTCGGATACGGCAATCTTATCGAGCACAATATCATCAATGATTATGATGATTAAAAAATATGAGTAATGATGAAAGCAAAATAAAAAAGAATAGCGGTATCGCGTATGTCATTACAGGATGCGTGCTTTGTTTCTTAAGCATGCTTCCGTTCTTTATCATGGGCGAAAGATCCATCATTACATATAACGATCAGCTTGACGGAGAGATGATCACGTATATCTTAAATGCGAAGCATCTTTTCGAAGGACATGATACATATCCCGAACTTATGAACGGAATCCCCGCGGCAGGCATGATGTCTCCTGCGCCTCTTTTTGTTCTTCTTTTTAAAGTGTTTTCACCTTTTGTATGTTTTATGATAATGACTGCATCGACAAGACTAGCGTCTTTTTTGTCGATGTATTTTTTATGCAATGAACTCACAAAAAAGAGATGGATCGGATTTGTAATCGGCATCGCATTTATGATGATGCCCTACTATCCGGTATACGGACTCTGCATCCCGGGACAGGCGTTTGTATGGCTCGCCATAGTGATCCTTTCTAAAGACGCTCCGAGAATGCGCCACATGATGTTATCGTATGCGCTGCTGGTCCTTTATGCGCTGACATCATCCGTTGCTCTGGTCGGCTTCGGGATCATTATCGCAGTCGGGATCTATACGGTTGCGATCGCTTTTAAGTCAAGATTAAAAGCGTTAAGGATCTTTGCGGGCGAAGCACTTCTGCTTATCACTTACACGCTGACAAACATGCCTTTGGTAAGACAGCTTATCGGAAAAGGATATGAGTTTGTATCCAATAAATCGGAGACTCTTGTTACTGACAGATCTCTGGTAAACGTACTGGAAACTTACCTTCTCGGCGGAGATCCTTATACGGCATGTTTCCAGAAGATCATCATCTGCTTTGCGGTTATTTCCGTTATCGTCGCATTTATAATTTTCAAAGAAAAAAAGAAGTTCCTTAAGGAGAATAAGGCACTTCTTAATACAGTTATATTCATCGCAGCATTAGTATTGCTGATCGTGTTATATTCGTCGCCTTTTGTTACGGGATTAAGAAACCGCTCGACCGGAACATTTCATGATTTCAATTTCATCCGTATCGCCTGGATGCTTCCTTCTGCCTGGATGATCCTTCTTGCACAGTGCATAAATCTTATGGTTGAAACGTTTGAAAAGAAAGACAAAAAAGCATTAAAGATCGTATGCGAGATCATCGGTATCGCAGTTGTGGCAGTGATATTTGCGCTGGCTTCTTTTAACAACGATTCGAAGACCACGACGATGAGAATGCTAAAGGGCAGCGAATATAAACAGATCTCTTTCGGACAGTTCTATTCGAAGGAACTTTTTGACGAGGTCGAAAAAGTCATCGGAAGAGATAAGAACAGTTACAAGGTGATAAGCATGGGCCTTACACCCGCATCGGCCGCTTATAACGGCTTCAACTGCCTTGATGCATACTCTAACAATTACGACGTGGAATACAAGCATGAGTTCAGAGAAATCATCGAGAACGAACTTGCAAAGAGCGATTACTACAGAGGTTATTTCGACGACTGGGGCAACAGATGCTACATCTATCTTGCATCATACAAGACGGGCATCAACGCATACTTCTACAATATAACTTTCTATGAGATCGATATCGATTTTTCAAAGGCAAAAGAAATGGGTGCCGATTATGTTATCAGTGCATCCGCGATAGACGGCTATGAAGAGAGGGGACTCAAGCTTCTTAATGCGGAACCCATAAGCAGCGATGACTGCTGGTATAAACTCTATGTTTATGAGATCACGGAATAGTAATAATAAAAAAGTAAAAAGACGTGAAATATTGGCTTTTATGGTTGATTTAATTTAATTTGGATGAGATAATGAAAATGGAATGGCTTAACTAAGTGTATGTGCATAAGAAAGGAGTTTATTATGGCGGGATCTACAATTATTTACACGCCGGATGCTATTAATCAGTGTGAAAGAGAAATCGAAAGTGCAAGCAATACCATGAAAACACCGCTTCAAATATCAAGTTATGATTTCAAATCAACGATTACTGCATCAGCAAAGATGGGAGAAGCAATGTTTTCAGCGAATGCTGCACGTGATGTAATTGCAGATTTTGTCCTAAAATATAGGGATACAGCGGAAGCTATGAAACGGACGTGTTTGAATACAGATAACGAATTGGCACAACTGGCTGTGAAGAAACTGAGTAACTAAAATGAGCAAAGAAGAAATAGAAAAACTAAAAAAATTTAACGAGGAATTATTCCAGATTAAAGACGTTATAGCGAGAAGTTATTCGGAGGCTTCTGACAGTTTGGAAGACAATGTTTATCAAATGACAAAACTGTTGGATTCCGGTTGCCTGGATCAGAATGAATCAGACTTTTTCTGCGATCGTGTAATGTCAACCAAAAAAAGAATACTGGAATGCGAATCGTTGAAAGACGATGAAATCAGAACAGTTGAAGGAATAATTTCGGATAATGAAGAAGGTATTAAATCTTTGGAGAACGAAAAGGAGAACGAAGATTCTTCTGAAACAGAAAAGTAGTCATTGTATGTGGAAGGGTGGATTACAGAATGAATAAACAATCATATTTGGATGCACAACAATTAAAAAATGTCTGTGATAATTATTTAGCTTTGTATAAACAAGATAATGATACCCGTTATTCGATGTATCAACAAATCAACTCGGCTATTATGGTCTTGAATTCAGTATGTAGTGGTGATGCGTTAGATGCATTTACGCAGTTTATAGAAAAGACACTGCCTCCTATATATGATGCTGCTCTAGCAGCAGATACATGCGACATAAGAGATATAAATATTTTAAAATCCAGATTGACTAAAACTTATGACGGAAACTTTATTTGTACGTCATACGATAATGCAAAAAGAAACAGAGACATATATTTAGCAAAGGCAGAAACCGAGAGAAGCCGTGCTGCTTCATTTAATACTACTGTCACAAAGATTCTTCCGAACGGAACTATAATAACAGAACATATCAGCAATCCGCATGAAGCACTTGCCGTAACATATCAGAATACAGCAAACGGTTATCAGGAAGAAATGAACATGTGGCAAGGTGAGATGAATGAATTCGATGCGATCGAATCGTCTACAGCAGGTTTATTTGCTGATGGTTTGGCGATCCGAAAAGAAAAATTAGGTGTTGATGTTCATCAGCAATTCATAGACCAATTGGAGACAAACCTGAAATTATTGGGGGCAACCAGTGCGATAGCGATTAGCATTAAGGATGCGATTGCCAGTTTGTTTAAGTTTACTTTATTTAAAGGTAAGGATCCTGGCGGAGTTTCAGTAACAAATCCCGGATGGCTTGTTGACAATGCCGAGAAATACGGACTGACTGAGATGGAGGCGAGATACATCGAGGAGTACCATCCTTCTTTGGCCAATTCGCTTTATGGCTTATCACAAACCGGCCATCAGGGCTATATCGATCTTACTGTAAAAGATATTAAGACCAAACTTAGTGATGAATATTTTTATATGATGGAAGAATATGGATATTCATATGAAGCTATCTGTTATTTGCATGAAAACAACCCTGGTCTTATGTCTTCTTTGGATGCGGTTCGCCGTTATGACTCATCAAGCATCGACGATGTAAGATATGGTATATACTTGTATCTCCATGAACGAGATATATGTGTATATGATCCTGATTATGATTTTGATTCCTATAATATGGATCTGGATAATATAAGCATTAATCCCAAGGATGAGGTACAGTATCACACTAACTGTTATGCATTTGCATTTGGTTTGACTTATGATCCGAGAACCGGAAAAAGACTTGATGAACACGGTCTTCAACCAGGTTATTTCAGTGATCAAACGTATGATCCTAATGTTGTCTATAGTTCAAGTGATCAGGGACAAACATTGGTAGGTATAATACAGGATGATGCAGAAGTACTTGATTTGAATTTTGAACAATATGAAGAGGGAATGACAGGCGGAGTCAGAGTAGTTCTTGTGATCAATCCGCTTGATAATGGTGATGGTATTGTAGATTATCATTGGTATTATTATGATGAGGAGGCCGGAAAATGGTATAATAAACAGGGAGTAACTATGGCAACGGACAGTTATATTTATGGCCCGGTGCAACCTTATGATGGGGTATTAGAAGACAATCAAGGGGTTTATTATGATGATGATTGGGATTGCTTGGCGGAATATTATGTTGGCGAAGAAATAGGAAGTACTTATGAGGATGTAATAAACCATGCACAATCTCAAGGATATACTGTCATTGCAGGAGATCAGAATGCCGAAGGATTCTATATTACCAGACAGGATGGGGGAGAGTTTAATTGATGCTAAGACAAATTAAATGCTGTTTGCTTTCTCTTGCTTTTGTGGTTATTTCATCAGCATGTGTATCAAATGGTGTTTTAGACAATAATAATGACGTAAAGAATAATAACCCTGAATTAATAATAGAAGATATAGAAGAAGATGTTTCTGAAAATGACACGGAGGTAAATATGGGACTTAAAAGAAATGAATATAACTTTGAAAGAAAACCCGGTAAGAATATTCCTACAAAGGAATTTTTTGAAACGGTTGACAGAGATGCGACCAGGGAATTTGTTTTAGAGGAAATCGGTACACCGAATGCTTCGGCAGGATCCGGAATTAGTTATTCTATATGGGATTTGGAAGATGGATATTCTGCATGGGTTCATTTTTCATATAAAGACCAAAAGATAGAAACCATAACAATACAGGATTCTGAAGGTAAGGGTGAGATGATATACTCGCGATGACAATGAAACCGCAAAAATATATAGGTTTAATAATCAAAAAAAGTGCCAATCGGCACTTTTTTTATTTCTATAACGGATGGACAAATAATAGTCAAAATTACGGCATTTTTCGTTGCTTGATAAAAAAGAATATGTTATGCTAAAAGTGTATGAGTGTAGGCATTTTCGGAGAGATAAAATGAAATTTCAGATAGCATATCACAGCGATATCGGAAATACCAAAAAAGTGAATCAGGATGCGATCGGATTTAAAGAGATTGAATTTGATGATCACAGATATGCATTGTCGATAGTCTGCGATGGTATGGGCGGTCTTCAAAAAGGTGAAATGGCCAGTGCGACGGTGATCAAAAGTCTGCTCGACTGGTTCGAAAATATTTTCCCTTCGATCTGTGAAGATTTTTCATATGCATCCATTCAGAAAGAACTTGAAATAATAATCAATAAATGCAATAAAGCTCTGCATGATTACGGCGTGGATGAAGGACTTCAGTTAGGAACTACATTATCAGCTCTTCTTATAAGAGACGACGGACAGTACTTGATCGCAAACGTAGGCGACTCGCGTATTTATCTCATAAACAGGGACAGTGCCATTCAGCTTACGGAAGACCAGACATTTGTCGCCAGAGAGATCATGAACAACAGAATGACTGTTGAAGAAGCAAGAGAAAGCAAATACAAGAATGTCCTTACACAATGTGTCGGAGTTAACGAAGGTTTGGAAATTCTTTTTTACAGGGGCAAGGCTGTGGCAGATGAATTCTTTGTAGCCTGCTCCGACGGATTCAGACATTATTTGTCGGAAACCGATCTATATAATTCTTTGATCGGCATCATCGATAATGACGACGAAGAAGAGTGGAAGCGAAAACTGACTGAGATCACCGAGAGCAACAAGGAGAAGGGTGAGAAGGATAACATCACATCCGTTGTTCTCAAACTTAGTAAATAATTTATGTTTTCGCAGGAGTTGATATGGCTGAGATAGGTACTGTCATTGAAGGCAAGTACGAAATATTAAAGTTAATAGGTAAAGGCGGAATGTCCCAGGTATATCTTGCCATGGACAACAACCTCAACAAGCAGTGGGCTATCAAAGAGATTGTAAAAGAAGCCAGAAACAGGAATAACGAGATCATCGTCCAGAGTGCTATCGCGGAAGCAAACATGATGAAAAAACTTGATCATCCCTGCCTTCCGAGAATAGTCGACATCATCAATCGTGACAATGTTATTTATGTAGTAATGGACTACATTGAAGGTGAACCGTTAAGCAAAGTTCTTCAGCAGGACGGTGCCCAGCCTCAGGAAGTAGTCCTTGAATGGGCTGAAAGTCTGTGCGGTGTTCTTGAATATCTTCACAGCCAGAATCCGCCCATTATCTACAGAGATATGAAGCCTGCCAATGTCATGCTTCAGCCTAACGGTAACGTTAAGCTTATCGACTTCGGTATTGCGCGTGAATATAAGGAGCAGAATCTTGAAGATACGGTATCGCTCGGTACCAAAGGATATGCCGCACCCGAACAGTTCGGTGGCAGAGGCCAGACGGATGCAAGGACTGACATATACTGCCTTGGTGTAACACTCTACCATTTGTTAACAGGCCAGAATCCCTGCGATCCGCCCTATGAACTTTATCCGATAAGACAGTATAATCCTAACCTCTCTGCAGGTCTTGAGAACATCATCATCAAATGTACTCAGTTAAATCCGGCTGACAGATTCGATTCATGTGCCGAACTTTTGTATGCTTTGAGACACCTTGATGAATCGGATGAAGGATACAGAAAAAAACAAAAAAGAAAGATCGGGTTCGTTGCGGGCATGTTTGCCGCATCGGCAGTTTTCTTGGCAGGTGGATTTGTTTTTAATTATCTAAAAACTGAAACCAATAATTCCAACTACGATAATTTTATGGCGGTAGCTCAGACTTCTGTTGTTGATGAAGAGAAGGTTGAGAATTATGTAAGAGCCATCGAAATAAAACCCGATTCGGTTGACCCCTATATAGGTATAGTGGATACATATAAGAGCGATGCTTCTTTTACGATAGAAGAAGAAAACAGCTTAAAGAAGATCATCAATCCTAATCTGCTTTTATTAAGAGAAAGCGAAGGGTATGATGAGCTGGCTTATGAGATAGGAAAAACATACTGGTATTATTACGAATACGGCAAGACGGAAAATGACGACAACCAGATCACCAGAATGACAAGTTCGATCCAGTGGTTCCACGATGCAGTTAAATACGGAACTCCCGGAAGCGATAATTACCAGCTTGCGAATACATATGAGCAGATCGGAACCTTTTATAAAGAGATAACGGTTAGAGTCAACGAGGCATCCGATAAGGGAATGTATATAGAGTATTTTAACAGCTTGTCTGCGCTCCTTACAGGAATGGGTGATGAGCAGAGTGAAATGCTCAAACTTGAGGTCTGCAAGCTTTGTATGAACTCGCTTGAAACATATGCGTATAAGATCGGCACAGACGGCGTTAGCAAAGAGAGCCAGACACAGATGCTTGACAGCATAGTTTCAATGGTGGAGGGAATGGAAACATCTTCCGACAAGACCAACGAAATGAAAGAAGAAATCCTTAAAAGAACCGAGTCGGCAAGAGACTCGATAGAAAAGGCGTATTAGGAAAATGAATGCGACAACATACAATATACTGATGATCGTGTCGTTTGCTTTAAGCGGAGTATTCCTGATCGTTGCGGTGATCCTGTTTTTTAAACTGAAGATCAAATCGGCTATAGATGAACTTTCCGGAAAGAAATCAAGGAAACAGGTAGCCGAGATCCAGAAGGAAAACGCTTCGACGAAGAGCAGGGGATATGTTCCCGGGATCTTTAAAGACAGAAACGACAGAACAACAAGTTCATTATCGGACGGAGGCAGCAGAAAACTCAAGCGCGGAACCTCAAAATTATCCAAAGAGGATACGATGGAAAAACTCGACGAGATCGTGGATAATTCGGGCGGAACGGTGGTATTAAGCGAGCCTTCAGGCGAACCCGGATGGGACGAAGGAACTTCGGTACTCGGTGTGGAACAGGATTTTGAAGGAACCACGCTTTTATCCGAAGAAGATGAAGGAACGACACTTCTTAATGAAGAAACAAATGCCAATGATAACAGAAAGAAATGTACTGTTATCAGGGAAATAATAGTAAAAGAATCTGAGGACTGTTTAACTGTTGTGTGACATGCGAGGGGTAAAAAAAGAGATGAAAAACACTAAGTCAAATCAAAGAACAGCTATTTATGTATTACTTGCACTTTTAGTTTTTGCAGGGGTTTTAATGTTTGCAAAAAGAGCTTTTGCAGAAGGTGAAAAAATAACATGGGATGGTATTACCAATGATACGGTAATAGTTTATACAGCCGATGGGGATTCATATCCGATATCCGGTACCGCCACTGATGATGTTCTTGATATTACGATGTATTATGTGAATCCTCAATATGGAGGTCAACCAATAGTTACATGGGACTTTAGCGGTAAACCTAATAAATTATTTAATTTTACTGTTGATTTAGATGCACTTAACCTGAGTACCGACACCAAAATTGTGTATTTTAATGTTCACTATTTGGATAATTTTAACTATTCTCAATATATACCTTGTACTTTAGGATTTACTAGGGCTGATTCCAGTATTGTGATGGCTAACAATGTTGAGAAGTTTTTCTATGATGGTACAAGTTTCTCGGTATCCGGAAATATTAATTACAATGATGGTGCGGAAGTTGTTGTTTGTAGTGAAGATACCTCAAAAAATAAAGGGGACAGCTTTGATACGGATGCTACAAACAATATAAACGGTACCGATGATTCTTTTACAGTTACCGTACCTGGGAATATTTCTTTTCCGGATGATGGAAGACAGGATGTAGCCCTTTATGCTGTTGATAAAGATAATAACGTTATTGTTGCCAAGAAAACTATTAAATTGCGTAAGATTCCTGAATTGCATATTGATAACTCTGAAGAAGAGATAGATTTATCAAGCAGTTCGAGTAAAGATATTACATTCGGAGTAACCGGATACAAAACTGGGGTTAAGGTTGGTTATACCACTAATGCTTATGATTTAAGTACTGTATCTTCTGATACGGTGATCGGTTCTTTAAATGGGACAAGAGGAATTAATGATAATCAATACAATTCAACTGTTACAATTTCTTTAGACGAGTTAACGACAACCGGAACTACGGTATATATATATTTATACAAGGGTTCAGATATCTTTGATGTTGAATCAATTACTGTAAAGAGAGCAGCTTTGGACATAGATTCATCTTCATTTAAGCTTGTAGATTCTTACGGAAGAGATACAAATGTTATCTATATGAAGGTTGACGAAAACAGCGTTAGCGCTACTTTCAAAATGGATAATATGAATTATTATTCGAATTCCTGGAGTCCTCTCAATCCGTATAGTGTGGTTATCGTGGATATAACAAATAATGGTTATAACGTTATTAAACAGACTAATACGAGTTGGACCAGAGAATCAGTTCAAAACAAATACAATTACAGTAAGACGGAAACAATAAACAGATCAGGCTCATTACCCAGAGTATATGAAGCTTATCTTAAATGCAATGATGTTAAGATTGACAAGAGTATCACTTTCACTGTTAAGGATGAGATTCCTGAATTAAACTGGCAGGACAACAGAATAACTGATACAATTCCGCTTCCTATTTACGAAGATACAATTGATGCGGTTGTATCCGGAAAGAAAGATGGCGATGTTGTTGCTTGGACTACTCAGACTATAGCTGAAGCAGATCTTGTTACTTGGGCAGAAGATGAAGGCACCAAGAAATATACTGTGGCTGACGATAATTCAGTCAGCTTCAATGTCAGTGAATTACCATTGACCGACAGCGATTGCTTTTTCTATATCATAAGAAGTGATGGTACCGATACAGAAGTAATATCTCTTGGCAATTACCCTATCCGTTATAAAGCAATAACTCATAATTTCGGACTTTTATATTATTCATTGCCTTATGATAACAGAATATACAATATTTCCAATACAAACTATTACTTTGTAGGAGCACTGCAGGATAGCCAGGCTCATAAGATTTTTGGTTATTATGAGGGCGGTTTGGCTAGCGATGAACTGGCTTGGACCGATTCTGAGATAGATGATGCCGGATTGCAGGAATGGGATGCAAATGAGGCTATCAATGTTATAGGAAAGAATTATTCGGACAACAGATATCAAACAGAGCATATTCAGAGATACTACACATATGAAATTAATGTTGATGAAATTTCTCTTGTAGGAGAGACTCCCAAAACCATTCAGATTTTCTTAAGAAGAAATATAGGTGGCGGAAATTACAGCTTTACGAAGTTAGGTGAAGTGATCTTACAGAAAGCGCATGCGCCTGAGTTGACTTCGGTAACTTCCAAGACTAATTATTACTTTGATAATACAGAGAATTCGATCAAGGACATCTTTATTTCATTAATAGCCAATGATATTGATACCGGTGTAAAAGAAATCGAAATTTCTTACAGAAAGGATAATCAGACACTTACCGAGAAATTATACTATGTTGATGACAACAACAAATATGCTCCCAACCAGAGCGTAAAAATAGATAAAACATTAACGGGTATCAAGAATACTGATGATAAGTATATCAATATAACCGTAAGGAATTTTAGCGGAAGAGAGACAGTATATACGGGGCTTTTTGCGAACAAGCCTGATTTAACTGTTAAGCCTGTCAGAGAACTGGAAAACTTCGGCCAGAAGGACTATTACACATCCGATACAAGAAACGAGAGTTTTGAGATCGTAGCTAAAAAGAATGAAATGACTTCATCGGATGATGACGAGTCTGAAATGGCAACTCTGATAGTTGAAGTAAACGGAACAGAAATCCTTAACAGAGATTACACTGATAAGAATCTTTCGGAAGTTAAAGAAACTATCAATATTTCAAATTCGCTTATCAAGGATGCTGCGGACGGAAAATACAATATCCATATTAAGGCAACAAATAAGCAGAAAAATATTGCAGAAAACAATCTGGTATTGGAAGTCGATGACAACAAACCGAAGATCACCGGATTTGTTGTAAACGGAAAAGAGATGTCTTCCGAAGGCGATACCGGCAAATATACTTATATAACCAGCCAGAAGATCGAAGCTGAGATTAAAGCAAGTGATACCGGTTCAGGTGGACTTAAGGATATTAAGTATTACTGGGAAGAAACAAGCGGAAACAAGTCTCAGGAAACCACTCAGGCATTTGAGGATCATCCCGAGAATGCAAGCACCAAGGCGACCAAAGATTCTTCTTTCAAAGGATTCTTATATGCAAGTGCTGAAGATACAGTAGGAAATAAGCCGGAAAAATACGCTACTTTCGGTGGTGTAATCATAGAAACAGGTGATAAGCACAATGCCGACAATCATATCGACATCGGCGTTCCCGACAGCGGTTCAAAGGATAGAAAAGGTAATCCTCTTTACAGCGGTGCAACAACGTTTTCGATCAAGGTTTATGATAATTTCTCCGGAATCAAATCCGTTGAATGGAGAGTATCGGCGCCTAACGATAAATCTATAAACGGATCAGGTTCATTGAATATCAACGAAGGCAATCTCAGTGACGGAACCTGGAGTAAAAACGGAGCCGAAAAGAACATCGTTACTGCAGTATCAAAGAATATTTCAGTAGACGGAAACAGTGATGACTGTGTTCTTTATGTAAGAATGGTCGACAATGCCGGAAACGCATCTGAAAAGAGCATTTCATTCAGCATTGATAAAGTTAAACCTACCATCAGTGTTACATACGGCAACCAGACAGGTGACCCTGACTTTAAGGATTACTTTGCCGACAACAGAACAGCAACTATCGTAGTTAAAGAACGTAACTTTAATCAAGATTCTGCAAATGCGATTATTTCCAACTCAACAGGAAATAAAGGAACTCTTTCCGGATGGACAGAAAAGAGAGACGATGCAAATCCTGATAACAGTACATATACCGCAACTGTTACATTTGATAAGGATGACAGATACAATCTGACATTCCAGTGTTCGGACCGTGCAGGCAATGCAGCTGATGCCGTAACAACCCAGGAGTTCGTTATCGATAAAACAGTGCCCGTAGTTACGGTGACTTTCGATAACGCAAACGGAGTAAACGGATACTATGCAAATGCCAGAACAGCTACAATTTCCGTAAAGGATGTTAACTTTGATGCAGGAAGAGTATCGATCACAGGTGTAAACGGTCAGTCCTATACATTGTCTAACTGGACCAGAAAAGACAATACATTCTCGGCATTGATGACATTCTCGACCGACGGTGTATTTACATTCGATGTATCCGCTAAGGACAAAGCCGGAAATCAGAGTAACAGCGTTCATGAGAACAAGTTTACTATCGACCTTGAAAAACCCGAGATCATAATTGAAGGTGTTGCTGACAAATCAGCCAACAACGGAATCGTAGCTCCCAAGATCACATTTAAGGATACCAATATAGACAAGAACTCCTTAAGCGTAGAATTAAGCGGAGCCAATAACGGCAGAGTCGATCTTACAGATAAATATCTTGTATCTGAAGATGGTTTGCAGTATACATTCAAGAACATTGAGAGCAAAAAAGAAAATGATGATCTGTATACACTTCGTGCTTCGGCAAAAGACCTGGCAGGAAATGTTACGATAGAAGAGATCAAGTTCAGTGTTAACAGATTCGGATCGATCTATATCCTTGGTGATAATCTTAAGAAGATCAATGATAAGTATGTTCAATCCGTAAAAGGAATCGATATTACCGAGATCAACGTTAACAAGATCAAAAAGGATTCGGTTGTAATCACACTTACTGTAAACGGTGTTCCGAACACGCTTGTTGAAGGAACGGATTATAAGATCGATGCAGAAGAGAGCGAAGGCGATTGGAAGCAGTATAAATACAGATTCGAAGACAGTTTGTTCGTTAAAGACGGAAGTTATATCCTTGCTGTAGTATCGGAAGATGAAGCAGGAAACAAGAATAACAACGGCAACGAAACAAAGGAAGCGGAAGTTAAGTTCGGTGTGGATGCCACAGCACCTATCGTTGCTCCCGTAAACTTCGAAGCAAATAAGTATTATGATTCAAACGGTATGGATTTAAGCGTTTCGGTTAAGGATAACATGATCCTTGATTCGGTAACTGTTTACATCGACGGACAGCCCGTATCCTGCACTCAGGACGGAGAAATCTACACATTCCATATCGATGAATCCAACAGAAGACAGGAAGTTAAAGTTGTAGCAAAAGATGTGGCCGGAAATGAAACGATAGAGAGTTATGAAGGACTTCTTATCGCAGGTAACTTCATTGTCAGATTCCTTCACAATAAACTTGCGATTATAATCACATCTGCAACAGGCGGATCGTTGGTTGTAGGCGGAGGAATATTCCTGTCATTAAGACTCTTTAGAAAGAGAATTTAGTTAACCGGTTTTGAAAAGTGTGGGGGGAACAAAATAATGAACAAACAATCATATTTGGATTCAAAACAATTACAAACTGAGTGTAATGAATGTATAAAAATATTAAAATCTGAACTTCTTGAAATTGAGAAAGTCTCGAATAATATAAAACTTGTTTTGAGTGAGACAGGTCTTAAAGGCGAAGCTATGGAAGCCTATAAAAAACAGTTAAGAAGATATTTCGAAATTTTTGCACTCATGAAAGAAGCAGATAAATTCGATATTATCGATTACTCAAAACTTAAAGCAGATGCTACAAAGACTTATGATGGGGATTTAATATGTACATCTTATGAGAGAGCTAAGAATGATAGGGATAGATATCAGTCGAAGGCTAACGATGAAAGAAGCAAAGCGGCTTCTTTTAATACGACGGTTACTACCTTACTTCCCGGTGGAAAAGTATTGGTTGAGCATATACCCAACCCGCATGAATCAAGTGCAAGAGAATATCAAAATCTGGCGGATGATTGTCAGAAAGAAATGAATTTATGGCATTCCAAGATGGAGGAATTTGATGCAATCGAGGCCAGAACAGCAGGATTGTTTGTAGCTGGTAAAAACAAGCGTACTATCGCGAGAATGAAACTTAGGACAATAAATAAAACTCATATTTCCGCACCAAGAACTCGTTCCGGCGGAGGTACGGGAGGATTAATTAGCTATATTCCTGACGCGCCCAAAACAACAATTAATGAAGATGTTTTAAAGGGTGCAAAAATTCTTGAGGCTGAGCTTCGTAAGATTAAAAATGAAGACGGAACACCTAAGTATACTGAGCAGGAAATAAAAGAGATGGTGGAATATGTAATAGGAAAGTATCCATCAAGTCTTGTGGCGTTATACAATATGTCTGATCAATATAAGGCAAATCAAAAAGATTTAGTTCTGCAGTATGCTTTGGAAGCGAAAGAAATGATTCCTATTGACAGAGGAGCGGATTTGTTTGCGGATTATCTCCGTAACTTAAAAAATCCAGATGGAACCCCTGTGTACACGGAAGAAGAAATAGCAAAGATAATTGAATATTTGAAAGAACGTTATCCTAATCTATTAGCTGACCTTTATAGACTTGATATGGATAAAAATGAGCAGTTCTATCCGGTAGTGATTAATAGTCTCCTTGCAAAAATAAGTTTGATGAATGCATATGATTATGATACTTTGCAGAGTGAAGGGGTTATGAGTGAATATTATAAAAAGGACCTTAAGCAGACTACCCTTGGAGACGGAAGAAAAGTATATTGGGAAATTCAGCATGGAGGAAATGGGGGGAGTTACCCGTGGGGTTTTTATAGACCGATGGAAAGTGCAGTAGATGAAAAAGGATGTTTTTACTATGGTTTATGTGCTTCGATAAGTGTAGGAATTCAAGAACCGTATCCTCTTGAAAGACTAATGAAGGATATCGGCGGAAATGTAAAATATGTTCAGGACAATTCACTAGTTGAAGGATATGACTATAAATTTGAAGTAGAGAATTGCCCAATTGATTCATTATATGGCGGTAACATATATTATGATAATATTAATAAACATAATGAAAATATTTCTATTTCTTATAGGGATGCTATTGGTGATGATAGGAATACAATCTATGAGAATTTAAAAAATGGTCATACATATATGGTTCATATTACTCCAGAACATTGGGTAACATTAGCAGGATTGGATGAGAACGGAGATGTTGTAGTGGTATGTGCTAATGGTAAGAAGTGGCTTAACAGAACATATTCGGCACCGATAGGGGACGTACTTGAACTTAATAATCCTTCACTCGTATTTGATGTACAAGTATCAAGAAAATAAAGATAAAATAGATTTTGGGGTGTTAATTGAAAAATACAAGAAGTATATTTTTGGTTTTAATAATTCTTATCTTTGCCGTAGGATGCGAGGAAAAAGAGATAGATGATATTGAAGTAGTAGATCCTGTGGTTGAAGAAAATCGCATTGAGAATAATATCAATATTGCAGACACTTCTTCCGGCTATGATGCTTCGGATATTGAAAATCAGATTGACATGATTAATTATTTTATGCATGTAAACGAGTTGGATGATTTGAAGTATTATACTGTTGCGGACCTGAATAATAATGGGCGTATAGAACTTCTTTTATCGTATGATCCATATAATGTCGATTTTTATGAGATCTCAAAAGATTACTTTTCATTGGAAAAGAATGGGGATATGAGCTTGTTTGTATGCGGAACAGGCAGTATGATGCTCAAATTATATGAGTACGAAAATGCTAGTAATAACACATATGTTGGGTATGGTTCGTATGGATGTAAATACATATACTATATAAAACCTGATGGACTAATGACAAGTAGAATGATACATAATCCGAGCCTTAGACCAATTCTTTACGAGGATGGTAATAATAGCATTTTGGTTTCGGATAAAAATTGGTTATTAGAAAGTGAAAAAGCAGAGACGGAGTATTTCGCAGATGCTCTCGAAAAGAAGATTATTACTCTGAATTGGCGCAATTTAAATGATAATTTGGACAGTGAATCCCTGCTTGAGTTATACGAAAAAACAATAGTTGAAGAATGCCCTGAGATGGATGAATGGGACAGCCTTTATGAGTTTACGGGGAAAAGAGCCTATCTTGCTGATAAACAGGACTTATTGGAAAGTACGCTTGATCTGTTTGGAAACTGTGCAATATATTTAGACCCTGACTATGATCTGTCGAAAGGGGAGGTATTATCGTCAAAAGAATACGAAGATATTAGGGATTTCCTCTTTTATCTGCAATGCGATGATGTGGAAACTGTTCAGGAGATTGATTACAATCATGATATTATGATTCACAGGATATCATATGATAATCTGGATTATATTCTAATGGAAGTTTATGGAGAAAATTATACTGATCGTGTTGTAGATAAATTAAAGAACATCGAAAAGGGTGAAATCAGAGTATATTATAACGAGAATGACGGATATATGTATCAGGAAGCAGGAGCGGTAGATCTCGGCGAACTATATACTCAGGTGCAAAATGTCAGTAAAACAAATGATGAATATGTAATCACATATATGGTTATCTCTGATTTTTCAGGATATCTGTACACGATTGATGTTACTATAGTTTTAGATGATAATAAATATGGATATAGATTGAAGGATATTGGTGAATTGAATCTGAAATAATTCCTGAGATTAAGATCGTAATGAATAAAAGGACTGGAAACTTTTCTGAAAAGAGTTGTTTTTGATAATTCCAGTTTTTTATATAAAATAGGAACATTATAGAAAAGGAGAAGATTATGGTTTCTGCATCAACAAGTAAGGAAATTTTTATTAACCCCGCATCAAAAAACAGGTGCTACAAGACTTTGAAAGAATCGAAAGATGAAATTGGGACTGCTAAAACAATTGGCGATAAGGATTGGAAAACAACAATAGCTGCAAACAGAAATGCTAAAGAAACCATAAATGATGTCAATTCTGTTCGTGTAATTGTTGGAAACTATATTGATATTGATGCGGAGAATCTTGCATCAATTGCCAGAATAATTAATCAGGAAGATGTTGATACTTCGCGTTTGATGGGACAGAGATAAAATGACAGAATACGATAATAATGAATTAATTAAACAAAATAACGAAAAGCTTAGTCAAATAAATGATGAGATTTCAAAGTCTTATTCTGAAGTTAGAGATTGTCTGGAAGAGAGACTCTATCGGATGAAAAGATTGTTGGAATCGGGAGTTTTGGCCGAAGATGAGATTGAGCATTACAGCGATCAGGTTTTTATAACCCAAAGAAGAGTATATGATTGTGAATCAATGCGATTGGAAGAAATGGGGAATATTAACAGAATTATCACTGAAAGCGAAGAAGCGATAAAACAAGATGAAAGTTGTAATGAAGATAATGAATCTTTGAATGTATAGCATAATGTATATTAGAGGGAAAAGCGAATGAACAAACAATCATATTTGGATTCAAAACAATTACAAACTGAGTGTAATGAATGTATAAAAATATTAAAATCTGAACTTCTTGAAATTGAGAAAGTTTCGAACAATATAAAACTTGTTTTGAGTGAGACAGGTCTTAAAGGCGAAGCAATGGAAGCCTATAAAAAACAGTTAAGAAGATATTTCGAAATTTTTGCACTCATGAAAGAAGCAGATAAATTCGATATTATCGATTACTCAAAACTTAAAGCAGATGCTACAAAGACTTATGATGGG
>JAEEGJ010002145.1_pt1 | contig 133318 bp, 107 predicted proteins | sample 8958761 | NCBI WGS metagenome assembly JAEEGJ01 (sample SAMN16246546, study PRJNA631951) | gut metagenome | biome: gut microbiome; feature: rumen; material: RS-attached | host: Bos | place: Iran: Karaj | collected 2018-10
GGTGAAGGTCAGCGACTTGCAACCCAAGGAGAAGGAAATCATCGTGATGATGTACGGCTGGCCGATGGTCTTGAACCAAGCTGCCGAGAACCGCAGCCCCGCGATGATTGCCAACTTCATCTTCGACTTGGCCAAGGAATTTAACCAATTCTATCAAGAGTGCAGCATTCTGAAAGAACCCGATGCTGACCGTCGCATGTTCCGTCTGCAGGTCTGCGACATGGTCGCGGCTTTGTTGCGCAATGCGTCTGAATTGTTGGGTATTGGAATGCCAAATAGAATGTAATTCAAAATTCAAAATTTAAAATTCAAAATTGCGCAAAGTCCCGCGAATCTTAAATCTTTAAATCTTAAATCTTGAATCTTTAAATCCTTAAATCCTTGAACGTCTTTTACATACCTGGAGCGAAAGAAGGCCTGACCACTCTTCCCGAGGACGAGTCGAAGCACTGCGTCAAGGTGCTGCGCATGACCGAAGGTGAGCGTTTCTGCGTCACTAATGGCGAAGATTTTCTTTTCGATGCCGAGTTGGTGGAGGCTTTGCCCAAGCGAGCAACCGTCAACTTGACAAACCAGCGCAAAGGGTATGACCACTGGGGCTTTAACCTCGAAATCGCCATCGCGCCGACCAAACTCAATGAGCGCACAGAGTGGTTTCTGGAGAAGGCTACGGAGATCGGCATCGACAAAGTAAGGTTGTTCACATCCTATCATTCCGAACGTCGCGCTGCCAATGTGGAGCGTTTCCAGAAGGTGATGGTGGCGGCGATGAAGCAGAGCATCAAGTCGCGGCTACCGAAGGTGGAGGACTTGGTGCCGTTCGACAAATTGGTGAAGCAACCCTTTGAAGGGCAGAAGTTCATCGCCTGGATTGACGATGACGTGAAAGATTGCCTCTGCGACCTCTATAAAAAAGGTGAGAATGCCTTAGTGCTCATCGGTCCCGAAGGCGACTTCAGTCCCGAAGAAGTGGCCTTGGCTAAGGAAAACGGTTTCGTGCCGTGCAGTTTGGGCGAGGCACGCCTGCGTACCGAAACGGCGGCCATCGTGGCCTGTCATACCATCCAACTCATTAACCAAATGAAATGAAGAAATTATTGATTGTCATATTGTTATCGGTATCTTTCGTTGCCTCGGCCCAGCAACTCAACATCGCTTTGCTTAAATACCGTGGTGGTGGCGACTGGTATGGCAACCCGACCTCGTTGCCCAACTTGGTGCGTTTCTGCAATCAGGAGATTGGCACGGACATCAATCCCAATGTGCCGACAGTTGAGCCGTCGAGTCCCGATTTGTTCAACTATCCCTACGTTTACATGACGGGTCACGGCAACGTGATTTTTGATGCGGCTGAGGCGCAAAACCTGCGCAACTACATGTTGGCGGGCGGTTTCCTCCACATCGATGACAACTATGGCATCCGACAATACATTGAGCCTCAGATGAAAAAGGTGTTTCCTGAGTTGGATTTCGTGGAGCTGCCGCATTCGCACGAGATTTTCAAGGCACCGTATTCCTTCCCGAATGGCTTGCCGAAAATCCACGAGCACGACAACAAGCCGCCTCAACTCTTTGCCTTGATATACGAGGGTCGGATTGTGTGCATCTTCACATACGAATGCGACCTCGGCGACGGTTGGGAAGACCAGCGTGTGCACCACGACTCGCAGGAAACGCGCGAAAAAGCTTTGAAAATGGGTGCCAACATCCTGCGTTATGTGTTTACTAAATAATTGAAAATTAAATAATTAAAGATATGGAAGAGAAAAAGAAATGCCTCTATTGCGGTGAGCCGATTTATGGTCGCGTCGACAAGAAGTTTTGCTGCGACTCCTGCCGCAATAGCTACAACTACGAGCGGACGCACAAGCAAACCAACCTCGTCAGGAACATCAACGCGATTTTGGCGCGCAATTATGCGATACTTCAGGAACTGAATGCCTCGGGGAAGACCTTCGTCACGCAGCGGCAGTTGGCTGATAAGAACTTCGATTTCAGGTATTTCACCCATTTGTACAAGACGAAAACCGGCTCCGTGTATTACATCGTCTATGACCAGGCTTATCTGCCCAAGGAAGGCAGCATCGACACGTATTTGCTGGTAAAATTTGAGGAAAAATAGGTTGAAGATTATCCTTTCAGCAGCACCTCGGCGGCCCTAAGTGCCTCAGGGGTTACTTGGTCGTTGCTGAGCATCTTGGCGATTTCGGTGATGCGCTCTTTGGAATCCAACAGGCGGATGTGCGATTGCGTGCGTTCGCCTTCGTTGTCTTTGTAGATGAAGTAATGATGTGCGGCTTGGGAGGCTACTTGCGGCAAGTGGGTGATGGCGATGAGTTGCAACGAGCGACCCATTTGGCTCATGATGTTGCCGATTTTGGCGGCCACCTCACCGGAAACGCCCGTGTCGATTTCGTCGAAGATGAGGGTGGGGATGTAGTTGTAGCTCGAAACGGCGCTCTTGACGGAGAGCATCAGGCGCGACAACTCGCCGCCCGAGGCCACGCGTTCAAGGTCGGCGACGGCAACGCCCTTGTTGGCGGAAAAGAGGAAACGGATGCTGTCGGTACCTTTGCTGCCAAAGCTTTCCTGACGCTCCACCGCCACTTTGAACTGCGCGAATGGCATGGCTAACTGCCTTACCAAAGCGGTCACTTTCTCGCTGAAGGCGGTGGCGGCTTGGCCACGGCGGTCGTGCAAGGTTTTGGCGAAGCTTGAAAGCTTTTTCTCGCTGTTTTTCAGTTCTTTTTCGGCCTTGGCAATGGTCTCGTCGATATTCTCGAAGGCGTTCACCTTTTCCCTTAGGCTGTCGCGCAAAGCCATCAGCGCCTCGAAATCCTTGACGCGGTGCTTCATCATCAGGCGGTTGAGGAGGTCGTAGCGTTCCTGAAGGATTTGCAGTTGTCCTTCGTCGAATTGGGTTTCGTCTTCCTTGCGGCGCAGGTCATAGGCGATGTCTTTCAGCTCAACTTTCAGGTTCTCAATGCGTTCGCCCAGGTCTTCGGTGTCAGGCAGGAGATGCTTCAGCCGCGAAAGGGTGGAAGCCAACTCATTGAATTGCCCCAAAATGGCTGTTTCCGAGTCTTCCATAAGGCCGTTGGCGGTCACCAAAAGCGTCTTGATTTCCTCGGCGTTTTCCATCACGTTCAGCGTTTGCTCAATGTCGGCGTATTCGCCTTCTTTCAGGTCGGCCTTGTCGAGTTCGTCCAATTGGAATTTCAGGTAGTCGTTCTCGGCGGTGTTCTTGGTTGCCATCTCTTTCAAGTCGTTGAGTTTCCGCTTGATGGCGTTGTATTCGGCGTATTCGGCTTGGTATTGGGTCAAAACGGCGTCGTTTTGCGCGATTTCGTCCAATAATCGAAGCTGGAAATCGGCATCGGTGAGGAGTAGGGAATCGTGTTGAGAATGGATGTCAACCAATTGACTTCCAATCTCTTTCATGGTCTGCAAGGCCACGGGTGTGTCGTTGATGAAGGCACGGCTTTTCTTCTGCGGACTGAGTTCGCGGCGGAAGATGCATTCGGCCTCAAAATCGAGGTCGTTTTCCTCAAAAAGCTGCTGCAAAGTCTTGTCTTTCAACTCAAAATGGGCCTCAACGACGCATTTCTTTTCTTTGTCGTAGAGTACGCTTGTGTCGGCACGGTCGCCCATGGCAAATCCCAAAGCACCGAGCAGGATGGATTTGCCCGCGCCAGTTTCGCCAGTAATGACGTTAAAGCCCCGATTGAAACTGACTTCCAGTTGGTCAATCAGGGCGTAGTTGCTGATTTGCAGTTGCTTGAGCATGGACGGAATGGTTACTTCCCGGAATTTTGCAGGATGGCGTCGTATCTCGACGACTGCGACGGGTCGATAGTCTTCATAATGTTGGCAGCGGTGGTCTTTTCTTTCTGGTTGCCTTGCGAGAAGACTTGGATGATTTCGTCGCGTTTGGCTTCGACGAGCAATTGGAGGAAGTAGCACATGGAGTTACGCTCGTACACCGATTGCAGGTAGCTGAGGGCGGTGAGAATGGCCTCGCGACCTTGGTCTGGGTTTTCCGACATCACATCCATGCCTAGACGGTGGTATTCGTAAAGGAATTGGCGTAGTGGCTGATAGGTTTGGTTGTTGATTTCGGTGATGATGGCGGTTCGGTTTTGACGACTGTTCGAGTTCCAACCGTTTTCAGAGTTGGCCTCTTGCGGCGCGGCTTTGGCGACTTGCTCAGCCATGGCAAAGAAAGGGTCGCCGCCATTGCGTGAGAATGAGTCGAAATCAAGGCCCATGATGAGGTAGGCATAGAAACCCACGACGCTGGTCAGGTTCGAGATATAGGTGTTGGGGTTGAAGTCGAGCGTTTGACCGTCCATGTACTCGAAAAGGAATTTCTTGTCGATATAGTTGAACATGGGCGAGTTGTAGTTCGACTTGTATATGGGTCTATTGGAGGCCACGCTGATTTCAGCCGTGAAATATTCGCCTTCCCGACTTGTGACGTTGATCAGGATGGAGCACTCGATTTTTTCGGCCTGTTTGATGTTGATGTCGGTGAACTTGGTGCTGTTCAAGAATTCATACAGCGCACTTTGCAAGTTTTGGAAGATGGTCTTGTCCGTGCCTTCCACTTTGGAGGAATTGACGCGGACATCACATTTCAATTCTTGTGCTCGTAACCCTAAGGGTAACAAGCAAATGAAGAACAAGAGCGCCGTGAGAAGGTTCTTTTTCATGGCAACGTTCAGAAGGCGTTTTCCGTTTCCTTCGCAGGATTGCGGAAATAGATTTGGTCGTGTAGAAACTCATGGACGGCGATAAGCGTGGGTTTGGGAAGGCGCTCGTAGAATTTCGCTATCTCGATTTGTTCACGGTTTTCAAACACTTCCTCAAGGCTGTCATTGGTCGAGGAGGAGAAGGCTTCAATTTTTTCGTTCAGTTCCTCTTTCATCTGGCTGGCAATCTGGTTGGCCCTGATGGAGAGGATGGCTACTGTTTCGTAAATGTTGCCTGTACCCTTGTAGAACTGGTCTTTTTGACGGGTGACCACCGTCGTTTCTGTTTTAATCTTCTTGAAATCCATTTTATTGTATGTTTTCTAATTTCTTTCTTGCCTTGGCCGCAACACTTTGTATGTCGCGCGAATAACTGCTTTCGGGATAGAGGTATGAGAGTGTGTTGCACTGTTCGATGCACGACTCATAACGTTCACGCTGTTTTTCGGGAATGCTGTTCTCGGCATAGTCATAATAGGTGGTAGCCATATTGAGCAGTATTTCCTCGCGGTGTTTGGTGTTGGGGTATTTTTTCAGCAGGTTTTCGAACGAAGTGATGGCCGCACTATAGTTTTCCATCCGGTAGAAGAGCAGGCATATATTGTAGTCTTTTTCTTCCAACTTCTCGTTCAGGTTGGTCATGAGTTGTTGCGCTCTGTAAAGACTGTCGCTTTGCGGATACCGTTCAATGAAACTTTTCAGTTGTGAAATGGCAGTTTGTGTGTTGGTTTGGTCAAGACCTGCTTCAGGGGAGATGAGGTAACTGCAATAGGCGCTCATGAAAGCGGCTTTCTCGGCGTCTTTTGAGAAAGCGTATGCTTGCGTGAAGCGATTGAAGTAATAGCCTGCAATTTCGTAATCCTTTTGATAGTAATAGCAGAGAGCAGTCCTATAGGTGATGATTTCTCCTCGAGGCGTGTTGCGGAACGAGGCTTGGAGTAGGTCGAACAACTGGAGGGCATGGTTGTAATCGCCTCTTTCGTAATAGTCCATTGCGACTTCATACTTCATATCGTTGTCGGTGCTCTTGATCATGCGGTTGAAATCATCGCAAGAAGCAAGGGCGACGAGACCTATTAGTGCCAATATCAGTGTCCTTTTTTTCATCGGGCTGCAAAAATACTCATTTTTGGTTTACTAACGTGTTGTTTTCGTTTTTATTTTTTAATGACGAGCTTTTCAACCTTACTTCCTTTTTTTTCGTTGAGGTGTAGGAAATAGATGCCGTTGCTTAAGGTTTCAGCGTCGATTTGGATTCTGCCGTGGCAATGTCCTGAAAGGATGTGCTGCCCGAAACAGTTGTAAAGCGCATAATCGGTCTCTTCCTCGGTCTCAAGGGTGAAGTTGCCATTATTGGGATTGGGATAAACTTTCGTCAGTATGGAACTGCATTCTTCAGTAGAGACATTGCCAACGCAGGTCAATGTGGCAACCCAACCGTAATAGGTGATATAGGTGTTGGAGGTGAAGCTGAACGTTAAGGTGCCTTCGGAATTGGTGGCAGTGATAGTGTCAGGAATTTGCTGGCCGGAATAGTTACCGATGAGCGGGGCGTTGGTCGAACTGCCGTCGTAAATGCTGAGAATGTCTACATTGGGTTGGGTTTTGAAATGCAGGAAGTTGGCACGGATTTTTTGGCCTTCACCTTCGGGACGTACCGTCATTTCATAGATTTCGTTGTTGCCGTAATGCCCGCAGTTGCCGCCAGAAGGGAAGAACAGGCCGCGGCAGTCGGGAACCACCACTTCGCCGTTCTGAATCGGGATGGCGTGGTACACGTCGATGAAATCTTCCTTGGTGAAACTGCTGGTTTGGCCGTTGGCATCGGTGACGCTTAGGGTAACGCTAAAGCATCCTGGTGTTTCATAAATGACGTTCGGATTTCGTTCAGTGGATGTGGATGGGGTTCCACCTTCAAACTGCCATTCCCAACCGACGATGCTCAACCCTTGGCTGAGATTGGTGAACTTGACCGTCGACCCCACCGTGACCAGTTCCTTTTCAGCGTCGAAACCTACCTTCAAAGGTGTGTTGGGAATGGGAGTCAATTGCACATCTTGCACAACAGCTTCGCTATCGCTGATGCTGATGGTAATCGTCTGTGGCTCATAGCCGTATGCGGAATAAGTAATGCTATATGTGCCGCCCTTGATGGGTCTGTGATAGTCGCCAGCAGGCAAATGCGAGCTGACTTCCGAGCCGTGATGGTCGTGCCCCACAATGCTGACGGTGGCTTCAATCGGTTCGCCCGTTTCGGCATCAGTGATGGTGCCGTGGATGCCGTTGAGGCACTGCTCCATGTAGCTTAACAGGCTGTTGTGGTTGAAGTTCCAAAACTTGGGCATTTGATTCGCCGGTGGGGTGTAGACTCGAGAAAGTTCGATAGTGACTTCCCTGCATTGCTGGTAATAGTTCATGTAGTCCTGTCGGCCTCCGCTAATCATATACCAATTGCAACCGCGCACGATGCCATCGTTGAAGTTGGTCATGTAGATGCTGTCGATGGCGTAACAGGCTTCATGGACAAGGTCGGCGTATTGGCGGCAAACCATTTCCCACCAAGCGTCATCGGCTGAAAGTTGTGTGAGGTTGTCCCAAGGGTAGTTCACCACTTCAGAACCTGTATGGAAATTGGCGGCCATGGTGAATTTGTACTCTTGTGCAAGATTCATAAGCCATTGGGCTTCATCCTGATAACACCAGTCGCCATCGGGATGTGGACCTGCAACGAAGTCAGGATAATGGCGGTTGAGTTCCACATCGTTGGCGTTGTTGCGGCGTGCGCCGTCAATGGTGTGGTTGCCGCCATAATAGGTGCCGTCAGGGTTGGTGTTTGGACAGATGAAGATGTCCAAGTTGTTGACTAAGTTCAAAATACGTGCGTCATTGCTGGTGCAGAGTTCGTCGATGAGGTGGAGCATTAACATATAACCGGTCGTTTCATCGCCGTGCATAGTGGAGGTGTAGAGGAACTTCGGTTTGCCGTCGGGCTGTCCGTTATTGATGCGACAAAACATGAGTTTGCGCCCGCTGGCCAAGGTGCCGAGTTCGAAATAGGTGCAGCGGTCGGGATGCTCTGCGGCAAAAGCTTGCATCATGCTTTCGTAAGCCTCGTAGGTCGGATAGGCGTCCCAATCGTAGGCCTCGCGGTGGCTGCCATCCCACATGACGTGCGTTTCAAGCAGCGAAGGCGGCATGAGCAAATGGGGTTGATAGCCGCGCTCAATGAGGAGGTTGTATTGGTTGGAGTTGGCGTAGCAAACCACGGTCTTGCCATCGGTGCCGTCAACGGAGCAAAGGTCGCTGATAGATTGAATTTCAGTGGGTTGCTGAACGGTAAGGGTGAAGAAATACTCTCCACGGCTCCGCATAAGCTGTTCCAAGTCTTTTTGGCTGTTTTGAGCCAATAGACTGCTGCAAACCGTTACAGAAAGGATGAATAGGAAATGACGCAAGTGTCTCATTTTGAGCTTTATTCGATGGTGATTTTTTCAACTTTGCTTCCGCTTCCGCTGATGATGTGGAGGAAGTAGATGCCTTTTCCCTGTTGGGTTTGGATTTGGACGGAGCCTCCGTCTTTTTGGCCAGCGATGACGAGTTGTCCGAGGCTGTTGTATAGCTCGAAACGGAAGGGTTCGGCCACTTCGATGGTGAAACTGCCCTTGCTGGGATTGGGGTAGATCGAGAATGTGTGGCTTTCTTCCGGCACCGACATAGGTCTGACAGTGATAGTAACTTCGCCAGCCGCTGTGTTGCCGTCTGTGTCGGTAACGGTGACTTTATAAGTCGACTCAGGTTCAAGCTCGGGTGTGACGACAGGATTGGCTATGGTCGGGTCGCTGATGGTGCCTTCATTGGCGGAATCGGCAGGTTCCCAAAGGTAGTTGTACACACCTGTGCCGCCTGTGGCGAACACCGAAAGTTGACTACTTTCACCTAACAGGATGGTTTCTGGGTCGGCGAAAACCTCTAATTCAATCGGGTCATAGCCAATGCCGAGGCAATGAATCCGGGCAACCCAGCCGCTTTGGTTGACGCCGTAATCAGAAGTGAAGTAGAAGGTCAGTGCGCCTTCGGGGTTGGTGGCGGTCACGGTACCTGGCGAGTTGGCCCCCGTGTATTCGCCGATTTGGGAAGCATCGGTGGAAGTCCCGTCATAGATAGAAAGGAAGTCGTAGTTGTTTTCGAGCGAAAACTCCTCAAAGACAGCTTCCAACATTTCGCCGGGCGTGGCGGGCAGGAAGGTCATCGTGTAGTCTTTCCGGTCGCTGTAGTTGCCGATTGGACCGCCGTCGTCATAGAACATGGCGTTGCAGGTCTCGATAGTGCCGTTATGCATGTTGTAGGCCTCGCTCACGTGGATGTAGTTGTGCTTGGTGACGGTCTCGCTCTCGCCGTTGGCGTTGGTGACGGTCAGGGAAACGTCGTAATGGCCGATTTCATTATAGGTGATTCCCGTGGGATTCTGCACGTTGGAGGTGGCAGGTTCGCCGCCTTCGAAAGTCCATTCCCAACTGACCAAGTTGGCACCCCAAGTCTGGTCTGTGAAATTGACGCTGCCGTGAAGCGCGACATCGGTCATGTTGGCCGTGAAGTCGGGGATGATGCCCTCGCCAGCTTCGAGTTGCACGTTCAAGGTAACGGTCTCATAATCATCGACGGTAACGATTTCTTCATGCGGATAATAACCGCTGGCTGTGAAAGTTACAGTGTAAGTGCCGCCCTTGATGGGACGATGATAATCACCTGCCGGCAGATGGCTTTTTACGACGGAATACATGTCGTCGTGGCTCGTAATGGTGACGGTGGCTTCAATGGGAGTGCCCGTGGCCATGTCGGTCACGGTGCCGTGGATGCCGTAAATGCATTGGTTCATGTAGGCGAAAATCGAGTTCTTGTTGTAGTTCCAGAAGTTAGGAAGTTGGCTACCATAAGGCAGTTTGGTGTTCGAACATTCGATGGTCAACTCGCGGCATTGGGCGTAGCCGTTCATGTAGTCCTGACGGCCTCCGCCAATCATGTACCACTGTGCACCGTTGGTGATGCCGTTGTTGTATTCGGTCATGTAATTCGGGTTCACCTGATGGGTCAGGTCGGCGTATTCGTGGCTGATGAGCTGATACCAAGCATCATCGGCGTGGAGGGTATAGGTGTTGTCCCACGGATAGTTCATCACCTCGGCACCACCGTGATAGTTGGCACCCATCACAAAGGCATTCTCATCTGCAAATTGCATGAACCATAAAGTCTCTTGTTGGTATTCCTCTCCGTCGGGATGTGCGCTGCCGTGGGGGTCGGCATAGTTGCGGTTCATGTCCACGCCGTTGGCGTTGTAGCGGGTGGCGCCGTTCACGTTGTTGTTGCCTGCATGATAGGTGCCGTCGGGATTGGTATTGGGGCCAATATAAAGATCAATGTTCTCCATAATGGTCTGGACTTCAGGCTCGTTCGGGTTCTCAAGCAGGTAGTCGATGAGGCGGAGCATGAGAATCCAGCCTGTGGTCTCATCGCCGTGTATCGTGCTGGTATAGAGAAACTTGGGTTTGCCTTCGCCCGAGCCGTTGTTGAGGTGGGCAATCAAAATTTTGCGGTTGCTTGGAAGTGTTCCAAGTTCGATGATTTCGCATTTGTCGGGATGGTCGGTGGCGAACTGGAACATCATGTCCTCGTAGGCTTCGTAAGTCGGATAGCTGTCCCAATCGTATTCCGCACGGTTGCTGCCGTCCCACATGGCGACTTCCTCAAGCAGCGATGGGGGAGTCTGAAGCGTTATCTCGTATCCGAATTTTAGGAAATTGGCGAAAGCATTGTTGTTGGCATAGGCCGTGACCAAATTGCCGTCGATGCGGTCAACCGAAATGGTGCGGGCAATGGCGTTCAGGTCATCGTTGCCATTCAAATTAAAAGTGAAATAATACTCATTGCGTTCTTGCATGAGCTGGCTCAGTTCATGTTGGCTTTTCTGAGCGAAAATGCTGCCACAAACCAAAGTGGCCAAAAGGATTACAAAATAACGTAAAGTCTTCATTATTATGGATTTAATGTTTAAAGATTCAAAATTTAAAGATTTCTAATTTCAAGATTAACTTCTAACTTCAAACTACAAACTACAAACTTTCAACTGTTTCCATTCTTCAATAATCTCAGCTTCCACCTTTTCGTTCACGGGCACCAAAGGCAGACGCAATACATTCTTGCACAGCCCAATATGGCTCATTAGGCACTTGATTCCGGCGGGATTGCCGTCGGCGAAGATGAGTTGGTTCATGCGTAGCATGGCATAATGCAGTCGCAGGGCTTCATCGGTGCGACCTTTCTTCATGGCGTGCATCATGAGGCTGAAAGGCTTGGTGTAGGCGTTGGCCGCGACCGAAATCACGCCAGTCGCGCCAAGGGCCATCAGAGGTTGGGTGATGCCGTCGTCGCCTGAAAGTACGTCAAAGTCGGCGGGCTTGTCGCGCAGGATCTCCATGATTTGCTGCAAGTTGCCTGAGGCCTCCTTTACGGCGATGATGTTGGGATGCTTGGCCAATTCCACACAGGTGGCGGCTTGCAAATTTACACCCACGCGTCCTGGCACGTTGTAAACCACGACGGGCACAGGACTGGCTTCAGCGATGGCCTCGAAATGAGCCTTCATGCCGCGCTGGTTAGGCTTATTATAATAAGGTACGACGCTCAAGATGCCTTGGATGCCCGTAAAATCTTGGCTTTTAACGGCTTCGATGACGGCTTGCGTATTGTTGCCACCCATGCCGAGCATGACTGGCAACCGTTTGGCGTTGGTTTCAAGTATCATGTTGATTACCAATCGTTTTTCTTGGTTTGAGAGGGTAGGAGCTTCGGAAGTGGTGCCCAAAACGACCAAGAAATCTGCGCCGTTGTCGATGACGTGGTTCACGATGCGTTTCAAAGCTTCCACGTCGACAGAAAAGTCGTTCTTGAAGGGAGTCACCAAGGCGATGCCTGTGCCTTTGAAGGGATTGTTTTTCATGGTTTTAGGGTTTAGGGTTGCGGTCCGGAAAGGGCCTGAAGGTAGTTGTGCAACACATGGATGTTCGAAACGGGGTCGGCGGCCCTGACGTTTTCAATAACCAAGTCGTAGATTTTCAAGTGCTCGCTTTGGTGGAAACACACCCTGAAATCCGATTTGGGTAAGGTGCAGATGTAGTCGCTGATGTCGCCGTTCTTGACGGCCATGTTCACTATCATGTTGCACGATGGCAACTTTCTGATATACTCGTGTTTATCTGGTTTCAGCACGCTCATGAAGCCGAAATCCTTGGGCGTGATTTCGTTGTAGAGGTCACTCTGCAAGACGTTGTCCGACATCTGGTTGCATAGAATCAGGAACCCGCAGCGGGTGGTGCCGAACAAGGCTTTCACGCTGCTTTCGATGCTTCTCACGATGCTTCGGTCGCTTTCGTCAAGAATAATCAAAACGGAGGCAATACGCTGAGGATTAGGCATTTTGCCAGTCTTTTTCTCCGCAAGGTATTGACCCAACGCACGACGCAAAGCCCTGTTTCTGATGTTGGACAAAAAATTCATGCTGCAAAGGTAGTTTATTTATGCGAAATGAAATGCAATTTCCTTGAAAAACCTTATTTTTGCATTCTATTTTCGCGGGTTGATAAAAGCTTCAATCTTTAAATTGTTTGATTTGTAAATATATGATTATCACTGTTTTGGGTAGCGGAACTTCACAAGGTGTGCCAGTCATTGGCTGCACGTGTCCCGTGTGCCGCTCGAACGACCCGCGCGACAAGCGGTTGCGTACCTCCATTCTGATTGAGACCGACGAGGTAACGGTGGCCGTGGATGCTGGTCCCGATTTCCGTCAGCAGATGTTGCGCGAGAACGTCACCAAACTCGACGCGGTGCTGATTTCGCATGAGCACAAGGATCACATCGGAGGCCTTGACGACTTGCGACCCTATATTTTCAAGCAGCAAAAGCCCATGACGCTATATGTGGCCGACACAGCGCTGCCCGAAATCAAACGGGAGTATTCCTACGCTTTTGAGGAACATCCCTATCCTGGAGCACCGACCTATGAAATACGCCGTCTTGACGAGACGCCTTTCGATTTTGGAGACTTGCATATCGTTCCTATTAAGCTGAAGCATTTCACGCTGACTTCATACGCTTTTCGTATCGGTAAATTTGCATACGTCACCGACCTGAGCGAGATTTCCGAGGAAGCGATTGAAAAACTCCAGGGCGTTGAATACCTGATTATTGAGGCTTTGCAAAAGAAGAAACACTATTCCCATCTCACCTTGGACGAAGCCATCGAAATTGCCCGAAGGGTGGGTGCGAAAAAGACTTGGTTCACGCATTGCAGCCACAGCATGGGTCTCGCCGCCGAAGTCAACCGCGAACTGCCTGAAGGCATGATGCTCGCTTACGATGGACTGAAAATTGAAATAAATAAATGCGGAATGCAAAATACAGGCGAAGCCCAGTAGCGCATCGCGATATTCCGCATTCCTAATTCCGAATTAAAATGAAAGCAACCTATTCCCAAAGACTCATCAAACTCGCCGATCTCAACCATCACCAGACCTTTTTCGCGGGTCGTTGCTCGGAGTGGTTCTTGGAGAGTTCCTATTTTGCTGTGGCGCAGTATGTTGATACGAAAGATACAGTACTTTTGGTGCTCCACGGCATCGATTTCAAGTTCCCGATTTTCGCAGGAGACATTGTCACTTTCGAGAGCAAAGTCATCTCCGTGGGTCGCAGCACCTTGACCGTCTACTCAAAGATGTACCGCAGCCGCGAGCCCGAAAAAGTCGCCGCCGACGGCTTCGCCACCTTCTCCTATTTGGATGAGAACCATCATTCCAGACCGCATGGCATTACCATCGAACCCGAAACTGAAGAAGAAAAATTCTTGCAACAGCAGGCTTTGGAGGTGATGGAGGACTCGAAAAAGCGGGCTAAGGCAATGAATCAGAGGCTTTAAACCTCCAACTCCTTCGGATAACAAATAAAATGCTTAACAACAGGCTGCGAGAGCACCGAAATATTGAGTTGGTCGGAGGCCTCGCTGATGTCCTTCATCGTGCCGTCTTTGTATAAGATGTTGATGGCAGGCTTCTTGGGGTGGTAGGCGTGGTTCGACGAAACGCCCTGCAATAGCGCGAAATCCGCTTCCTCCAAAGACCAACCATAGTATTTGGCAATCTTCTTCCGAATGTCCTCGATATAGTTTGGGTCAAATTCACTATCGCGCATCTCAATTCTGAATAAATGTCTGTCCGTCAACCTTCTGCAAAGTTCTGAAAGCACGCTGTCTGGGTCGTTGCGCCAAGCTTTCACAGCGGTCATCACATCATAGTCGTCCAATTGGCAGAACTGGTCAAGGACGAAATCGCGGTCGTGGCTGCCGTCAAAAGCGTTTTGGTTTTTTAGGAAGAACGACAGGGCAGGGGTGGCAAACAAATCGCGTTCTTGGCTGAGCATCTTGGCGCGTTTCAGCACCTTCATCAGTGTGTATTCCGCGCTCAACACGGCCTTGTGCATATACACCTGCCAATACATGATGCGCCGCGCCACCAAGAAACTCTCCACGGAATAGATGCCCTTCGCCTCGATAGCCAATTCATTGCCAACGACTTCCATCATCTCCAACAATCTTTCCGCGTTCACGCTGCCCTCGGCTACACCAGTGAAAAAACTATCGCGCTTCAGGTAGTCAATTCTATCCACATCCAACTGGCTGGAAATCAGTTTGCCGAGGAAGCCTTTTGGATATTGGCCTGTGAAGATTTCAATGGCCTTGTCCAAACGTCCGCCATGGATTTCGTTGAACTTTTGCATCACCATCAGCGAGAGTTCCTCGTGCGAAACGCCCTGCACGATGCTGTTCTCCAAGGTGTGCGAGAATGGCCCGTGACCGCTGTCATGGAGCAAAATGGCCAAAGATGCAGCCTCTAATTCCTCGTCGGTAATCTCATAGCCCTTGCCTCGCAGCAGTTGTACTGCACGCCTCATCAAGTGCATGGCGCCGAGGCTATGGGCAAAGCGCGTGTGGTTGGCTCCAGGATACACCAAATTGGTCATGCTGACCTGCTTGATGCGCCTAAGTCGTTGAAAATAAGGGTGTTCAATAATATCAAAATGCAGCTCGTCTGGGATGCTGACGAAGCCGTAAATCGGGTCGTTGAAGATTTTCTTTTTGTTGGATGCGCTTGCCATGTATCGCTAAATTTGCTGCAAAGGTAATGCTTTTTTCCGTTCAATCAGCTTCCAGAAAGCATGTCATTTCTGCGGAAGGCTGTGCGAAGGCATTGAATCTATGCTTTGAAAGCATATTATCGATTGTCGACCTCCAATAGATTCCCTCTATCGCACACGCCAACGTCGGAATGACATCGGAGGTCGGGTGATGTAGAGTGTATAATCAGGCTTCCGAGAGCATGTCATTCCTGCGGAAGGCTATGCGAAGGCATGGAATCTGTGCTTTGAAAGCATATTATCGATTGTCGACCTCCAATAGATTCCCTCTATCGCACACGCCAACGTCGGAATGACATCGGAGGTCGTGTAATGTAGAGTGTACAATCAGGCTTCAGAAAGCATGTCATTCCCACGCAGGCTTGTGTGTGAGCGGGAATCTATGCTTTCTGAAGCCAACCCAAAAAAGTTCATTCTAATAAAACAAAAATCTAATCTTTGCGTTACCTCAATATAAATACACAAACTATGGACAAAACGACAATCCTTTGGGCCGATGACGAGATAGATCTCCTCAAGCCCCATATCATGTTTCTTGAACAAAAAGGTTATGAGGTAGTTACGGCCAACAGCGGCTCCGATGCCATTGACCTCGTGCGCCAACGCCATTTCGACATCGTATTTCTTGACGAGCAGATGCCGGGCATTTCAGGCATTGAGGCGCTTGAAGTCATCAAGCGCGAATATCCCAACCTGCCTGTGGTAATGATTACCAAGAGCGAGGAGGAACGCATCATGGAGGATGCCATCGGTTCCAACATAGCGGATTACCTCATCAAGCCCGTTAATCCGAACCAGATTCTGCTTTCCCTGAAACGCAACCTCGAAAACAAGAAACTCCGCGACGAGAAATCGACAATGAGCTACCAACAGGAGTTCCGTAAAATCAGCATGGACCTCAACAACAACCTCAACTTCGACGAGTGGGTTGATTTGTATAAGAACTTGGTACGCTGGGAGTTGGAACTGCAAAAATCCACCGACGAAGGCATCAAGGGCATCCTCGCTGACCAAAAACAGGAGGCCAACACGCAATTTACACGCTACATCGAGCGGAACTACATCGACTGGATTCAAGGTCGCTCGGAGAAGCCCGTGATGTCGCATACCGTGGTGCGCGACAAGGTGATTCCGCGCCTCGACGACAACGACAAACCGCTGTTTCTCATCGTGATAGACAATCTGCGCTACGATCAATGGAAGGCCATTCAGCCGCTGATTGAGAACTACTTCCGCGTGGAGGCCGATGACATTTATTACAGCATTTTGCCCACGACCACGCAATATGCCAGAAATTCCCTCTTTGCTGGACTGATGCCTTTGGAAATCCGCCGCCGCTACCCTAAATGGTGGGTCGATGAGGAGGACGAAGGCACCAAAAACCAATTTGAGGGCGAACTCTTGGGCGAACAACTGAAGCGCTTCGGCAAGAACATCAAATACTCTTATAATAAGGTGTTGAACTTGCAGGCAGGCAAGAAACTTTATGAGCAGATGGCCAACCTGATGCCTAACAAGCTGAATGTCATCGTTTACAACTTCGTCGATATGCTCTCGCATGCCCGTACGGAAATGGAAATCATTCGCGAACTGGCCGACGATGAGGAAGCCTACCGCTCGCTGATGTACTCGTGGTTTGAGCACTCCAGCCTCTTCGACATGATGCGCTTCATCGCTGAGAAGGGCTGCGATATGGTCATCACCACCGACCACGGATCGACCTACGTCGAAAAGCCCGTTCGTATCTTGGGCGATAGGGAAGTGAACACCAACCTGCGCTACAAGTATGGTAAAAACCTGAAATACAATCCGAAAGAGGTCTTCGAGGTAAAAGATCCCGAGAAGATTTTCCTGCCCAAGGTCAACTTGAGCACGACATACGTCTTCGCTGGTGAGAGCGACTTCTTCGCCTACCCGAACAACTACAACTATTACGTCAGTTATTACCGCAACACCTTCCAGCACGGCGGCATATCGATGAGCGAAATGCTGATTCCCGTGACGCATTTGACTGCTAAGCGTTGATTCTTTGTCACAAAACTCTCAAAACCTACAAAACTTTTTTATTATTAGGGCGGCTTCGCAACCGCTTGTCATTGGAAAGCCGCCAGTTGGCAGGCTTTCCTTCTTTTACAATGATGTTTTGCAAGTTTTGCAGGTTTTGTGATGAAATAAAGGCTATCTTTGCAGCGAAAATCACTTGCAATGAAGGATAAACAGTTCAAAATAAACAATGTAGAAGTCCTAACCGAGGTTTCTGATTACCTGATTTCCCTGCGTGAGGAGGCTGATGTCATAGCTTTTTATGGCTCAATGGGCGCAGGCAAGACTACGCTAATCAAGAATCTATGTCACCGAATGGGAGTCACCGACGAGGTGAACAGCCCGACATTTGCGATAGTCAACGAGTATGTTACTGAGGAAGGAGAATCGGTCTATCATTTTGATTTCTACCGAATTAAGAAATTGGAAGAAGCCTATGACATCGGCTTCGAGAACTATTTCGACAGTGGCAATCTCTGCCTCATCGAGTGGCCCGAAATGATTGAACCTTTGCTGCCCGAAAAATACATCCGTGTGGAGATTCAGCACGGCGAGACGGACGATGAACGTGTGATTACCTGTAGATTGTTGACTGAAAATGAGTGATTTGAGAATAAACATAAACCAAGCCTTAGAACGCATAGATTCCCGCCAGCGCACAGCCCAACCTTGGAATGACATGCATACTGAGGCTTCTGAAAGCATGTCATTCCAGCGTGGGATGGCGCGAGGCATGGAATCTATGCTTTCTGAAGCCTCTCAAGTTTTCATCTTGACTGATGAAAATGTAGCTCCATTCTGGTTGCCCGAAGTGGCCTATTGGTTGCATTGCGATTCGGCAACCGACATCGTCATCAAGGCGGGAGAGCAGTACAAAAACCTGCAAACTGTTCAGCGGATTTGGAAAACCTTGATGAAGCATCATGCCGACCGTAACGCCTTGCTAATCAATCTCGGAGGAGGTGTAATCACCGACTTGGGCGGTTTCGCGGCTTCGACTTACAAACGTGGCATCAAGTTTATCAATGTTCCAACAACTTTGCTTGCGATGGTGGATGCAGCGATAGGGGGGAAGACGGGCATCGATTTTGGCGGCGCGAAAAACCAACTCGGCACTTTCGCCGAAGCAGAGGAAGTGCGGATTAAGCCTGTCTTTCTGACGACACTGCCCGAAAGGGAACTGCGTTCAGGTTTGGCCGAAATGCTGAAATACGGCTTTATTGCTGATTCCAAGTTGTTGGAAATCAATTTGGAAAACTATCAAGATTTCATTTTGCGTTGTGATGAAATCAAGCGTGAAATCGTGAAGCAAGACCCGACCGAAAAAGGTTTGCGAAAGATTTTGAACTTCGGTCATACCATCGGTCATATCATTGAAAGTCATTGTCTTACAACGGATTATCCATTGCTTCATGGCGAGACGGTGGCTTTGGGAATTTGCGCGGCTTTGTGGATTTCAGTGCAGCAATGCGGCCTTGATGAAAAAGTGCTGCAAACCTTTGAAAATCAGTTGCCTATGTTGCTTTCGGAGGCCGAAATTAGACTTTCAGATGCTGACATTGAATCGATTTTGACCTATCTCGTTCATGACAAGAAAAACAAAGGTGATAAACCGCAATTCGTTCTGCTTGAAGCGGTTGGGAAACCCGTTTGGGATGTGGATGTGAAGCCTGAAATAGTGAAACAATCTTTATTATATATTATTAATAAGGTGTCGCGCCAATGAAACTGTACTGCGACATCCAACTGCCCGCCAGTAAGAGCGAAAGCAACCGCGCTCTGATGATTGCAGCCTATGGTGGCTTTGCTCCTGATTTCCAGGATCTTTCTGATTCCAATGATACACTGGTTTTGGCTGAAGCCTTGAGCAGTTTGCCTTTTATGTCATTCCAGCGTGGCATTGTGCGTCGGAGGGAATCTATAAAAGTCAGCTCTTCGATTATCAACATCGCCGATTGCGGCACGGCAGCGCGTTTCCTGACCACTTTTTTGGCTTGTCATTCAGGCCGTTGGCTCCTGACGGGCACGGAGCGCATGAAACAGCGCCCTTTCAGGCCGTTGGTGGAAGCATTGAGAAATTTGGGAGCAAGCATACAATATGCTGAAAAAGAGGGCTTTCTGCCCTTGCAAATCGAAGGGAAAGCGATTTCGGGCGGTCAAGTCCGAATCGACATGAGCCAGAGCAGCCAGTTTGCATCGTCTTTGCTGTTGGCAGCTCCGATGTGGGCGCAGGGCCTTGAAATAGAGTTGCTTGGCATTCTCAGTTCCTTGCCTTATTTGAACATGACTATGTCCATAATGCGGCATTTTGGAGCTGAGGTAGAGCAAAAAGGGCAAACAATTATTGTCAAACCAAAGCCATATCAACCGAGAAGGTTCAAGGTTTCTTCTGATTGGAGTGCAGCCTCGTATTGGTACGAAATGGCGGCGTTGAGCGAGGATTGTGAGATAAAACTGAGGTCCCTGAGCTTGTCGAAGGGCCGTCCTAATCTGCAAGGCGATGCTGTCGTTGCGGAATGGATGAAGTCGTTGGGTGTCAATACTATAGAAACAGAAGATTCGCTCATTTTGCGGAAAATTCCCTTCGAAAAACGTCCTCTTTCCTTTGATTTTTCCGCCCATCCCGACTTATTCCCGACGATGGCTGCCACCTGCGCCGGATTGCGACTTGAAGCGCGTTTTTCGGGTGTCGCCAACCTGGTTTTGAAAGAGTCTAATAGGGTGGAAGCAATGCAATCGGAGTTGGATAAAATCGGTGCAAAGTTTAAGTATCAATCTGAAAATGAGCTTGTTTTGATACCTTCAAGTCGGCTTCCTTTTTTCGAAAAGCCCTATCTTTTGCGTTTTGAATCGCATGGCGACCATCGCATTGTGATGGCGTTGGCGCCTTTGGCCGAAAAAGTCGGTAGCCTTATCTTTGACCATCCTGAAGTGGTCGAAAAATCGTATCCTAACTTTTGGACAGAAGCCTCATTTTTGCTCTTCTAGAAACGGGAAATGTGCAAAATCGAGGCTTTCTTTGCGGTTGAAAGAAAAAAATTCCTACTTTTGCAAAATTAATCAAAAAAGCCATGACTGTTGAGCTGTTTGTTCCTTGTGTCATTGACCAGTTTTTCCCCGAAGTGGCGGTCAGCACCATGAAAGTGCTTGAACGTGCCGGGGTGGAAGTGGATTACAATCCAGAACAGACCTGTTGCGGAAGATTCGCTTATAATGCTGGTTTTGTGGAAGATGCAAAGGATTTGGGCGACAAGTTCCTCAACGATTTCTCGAATGCCAATCCGATGGTCGCACCTTCGGCGGCTTGTGTGCATTACATCAAGAAACGCTTCCCAGAATTGTTTTTCAATACTGCCAATCATTTGAATTTCAAGAAGATGGTAAACAATATCTTTGAGTTGACTGATTTCTTGGTGAACCAGTTGCATTTCGATGATTTTGGGGCTGAGTTTCCGCATAAGGTAACGTTTCACGATAGTTGCAGTGCCTTGCGTGGATTGGGTCTGGGCAAGGAAGCGCGACAGCTTTTGTCGAAGGTTAAGGGTTTGGAACTCATTGAGATGAAGCAGACAGATATGTGTTGCGGCGCTGACCTTTCACTGCAAATGAACCACGAACCGATTGCCGTGGGTATGGCCAACCATAAGGTCAAGAACGCATTGAATACTGGGGCGGAGTATATCGTCTCCACGGATATGACTTGCCTGATGCATCAAAAGTCATTCATCGAGAAAGAGGGACTTCCCATCAAAGTGATTCATATCGCGGATGTGCTTGCATCAGGTTGGGAATGAAAAAAGTAGAGTACATGATGTGTGATCAGAGTGACAAATACTATATCCACGAGAGTAGCTACGTCGATGACAATGTGAGCATCGGAGAAGGTACCAAAATTTGGCATTTTTGCCACATTCAATCGGGCGCGGTGATTGGCGAAAAATGCTCGTTTGGACAGAACGTGAACGTGGGCAACAATGTGAAAATTGGCAACGGTGTTCGCGTGCAGAACAACGTTTCGATTTACGAAGGCGTTGAAATTGAGGACAATGTGTTTTGCGGGCCGAGTTGCGTCTTCACCAATGTGAACACGCCGCGCGCGCATTTTCCCGTCCATGGCGTGTATGCCAAGACCAAAATTTGCGAAGGAGCTTCCTTGGGAGCCAATTGCACGGTGGTATGTGGCCATACCGTCGGCAAAAGCGCCCTCATCGCGGCGGGTGCCGTGGTGACCAAGGACGTGAGGCCCTACGCGCTGATGGCCGGTGTTCCTGCGAAGCAAATTGGCTGGGTGTGCGAATGCGGCCAACGCTTGGATGTCACGTTGCAGTGCTCTTGCGGACGTAAATACAAGGAAATCAATGGACAACTGGAAGTGGAGAGGAATGTGGAATAACTGAACAACTAAACAACTGAACAATTTTCAACTAACGAAGATGCAATTCAGAGATTTAAAAGCACAATATACCGCCTTGAAAGACGAGATGGACAAGGCCATTTTGGAAGTGGTCGCGTCGAGTGCCTATGTCATGGGGCCGAAAATCAAGGAGATGGAAACCACTTTCGCCGACTATGTGGGTGTGAAGCATTGCGTGGCTTGCAACAGCGGCACCGATGCCCTTTTGCTCGCGCTGAAGGCGTGGGACGTGAAGGCCGGCGACGCTGTTTTCGTGCCGAGTTTCACTTTCTTCGCCTCAGCGGAAGTGATTGCCATGCAAGGCGCTACGCCTGTTTTCGTTGATGTGGACAAGGACACGTTCAACATGGATTTGGTCGACCTTGAGCGCAAAATAGAGCAGACCAAAAAGGCTGGAAAACTGACGCCTCGCGTTATTATTGCTGTAGACTTATTCGGTCTGCCTGCTGACTTCATGGCTGTCCGAAAAGTGGCTGAAAAACATGGGCTCTACGTGCTTGAAGATGGTGCCCAAGGTTTCGGCGGTCGCATCGGCGAGCAAAAAGCTTGCACCTTCGGTGACATTTCCACGACCTCGTTTTTCCCGGCCAAGCCTGTGGGTTGCTACGGCGATGGTGGCGCGGTGTTCACTAATAACGATAAGTGGGCAGAACTCATAGATTCTTATCACATCCATGGCAAAGGCAGCGACCGTTACGACAACATCCGTATCGGTATGAACTCGCGCATGGATAGCATTCAGGCAGCCATTCTGTTGGTCAAATTGAAGGCTTTCAAGGAATACGAGTTGGCTGATGTCAACAAGGTGGCGGCTCGTTACACTGAAAAGCTGAAAGATGTAGTGAAGACTCCAATCGTGCCCGAGGGTTTTTATTCCAGTTGGGCGCAATACACCATTCAGGTTGGAAACAAGGAAATTAGAACGGGTTTGCAGGCCGCTTTGAAAGCTTTGGACATTCCGACGGCCATTTATTATCCCATTCCAATGCACCGTCAGACGGCCTTCAACTATTTGAATCCCAACGAGAACCAATGCCCTGTTTCTGACAAGTTGGCTGATACAGTGCTTTCATTACCGATTCATCCATATCTTTCTGAGAAAGAGCAGGATATGATTTGTGAAACGGTTTGTAGTTTTCTGCGTAAATAACGGAAAAATGTATGGTCGATAAAGAGTTTTACAACGGTAAATCACGCAGATACAATTACGACAAGATGATGAAACATCTCATCGTGTCGGAAACGCGTCATGCACCGACGTTTGACTTCGACCATGCGCCAGACGAACTTCAGGAGTTGATACAGGTAGCCAAGCAACCTCGTGGCCCGGAACGATCAAAATGGTTGAACGATTTTGCGGCTAATTCATGGAAAGTGCCTGACGGTGAGGCGAATGTGCTTTTTGCTGAAGACCATTTGAATGCCATCCGTTACTTGAATCGGTATTTACGTGAAGCCAATAAAAAACTAAAACAGGATGGCTATTTTCTATGTGCCTTTGACACAGCGCAAAAACATAGGGCGCAAATTTTTAGCAGGCATGGCCGCGTTTTTGCTTATTTCATCTATTTCTTTGATTTTCTGTGGCATAGAGTGTTCCCCAAAGTTTTCCTAACCCGACGTTTCTATTATTTTTGCACAAAAGGTGTGAAAAAGGTATATCCTCGACCAGAGGTGCTGGGAAGATTATATTATTGTGGTTTTGAGGTGGTTGGTGAACAGTACATTCACGACCGCTATTGTGTAATTGCACAGAAGAAAAGACCGCCTTTAAGCGAACCATATACGTATGGACTATTTGTAAAGCTCCCGAGGGTAGGCAAGGACGGTAAGATTTTCAATGTGTTCAAATTCAGAACGATGTATGCCTATTCTGAATTTTTACAGAAGTACGTCTATGTGAACAATGATCTTGATTTGGGTGGAAAATTCAAGGATGACTACCGCATCACGGAATGGGGTCGTGTGATGAGAAAGTTTTGGATTGACGAGATTCCCATGTTTGTCAACATCATGGCTGGTCAAATGAAATTGGTGGGGGTGCGGCCGCTAAGCCAACAGTATTTTGATTTGTACACGCCTGATATGCAGCAACTTCGCATAAAGACAAAACCTGGATTGTTGCCGCCTTATTATGTAGACTTGCCTGAAACTTTGGAGGAGATTCAAGCGAGCGAGAAACGCTACATTGATGCCTATCTTGAGCATCCATTCCGTACTGACTGGAAATATTTCTGGAAAATCATCAACAATATCGTTTTCAAAGGAAAACGGTCGAAATGACAAATAAGATTTTCTTCGCTTTCATGTTGTTTTATTAAAATAATGTCTATCTTTGCACATGTTTTACCAGCTCAAGGATAGAGTTGGACTTATTGGTTACTGCTGAGATTGTCGGCTTACTGTTAAAACGTTGAATCATGGATAATTATGCACGTTGAATGTGAGTCAGAAAGCGGAGCTGTACCAAAAAATCAATTTTATTGTAGATGAATCAAACGAACGAAAACTGGACTACGGTCATCAAGCCTCAAAATAAGTTACTGGAGGTCAACCTTAGGGAATTGTGGAACTATAGGGATTTGATTTCCCTTTTCATCAAACGAAACATCATTACCCAGTACAAGCAGACCATTTTGGGACCGCTTTGGTTTGTGGTACAGCCTGCCTTGACGGTGATCATGTACATGATTGTATTCGGTGGTATTGCTGGCATTCCTACTGATGGCGTACCGAGGCCGTTGTTTTATCTGGCGGGTACCTGCATGTGGAATTACTTTTCCGAGTGTCTCACAAAGACCTCCAATACTTTTGTGAATAATGCCGGTATCTTTGGAAAAGTCTATTTCCCGAGGTTGTCGATGCCTATAGCCGATGTGTTGTCAAACCTGTTGCGTTTTGGCATCCAGTTTGGTTTCTTCATGATTATCTATATCATTTATGCCATCATTGGGGATTCGGGAGCACATTTTAACTGGTATGCCATGCTGTTCCCGGTGTTGGTCATCATGTTGGCAGGGCTGGCCTTGGGCTTCGGCATACTGATTTCCTCGATGACCACCAAATACCGTGACTTGCAGGTGTTGTTCTCTTTCATTGTCCAGTTGTGGATGTACGCAACGCCTATCGTTTACCCCTTATCGCAGACCAAAGGCATGTATTGGAGTGGTATCCCAGTCCACAAACTGATGTGCTTGAATCCTGTGACGCCTGTGATCGAGACTTTCAAATACGGTTTCTTAGGTTGTGGCGACTTTGTGGGCTGGCGTTGGCTGATCTATAGTTTTGTTTTCATGGTGATCTTGCTTGGATTAGGCGTCGTCGTCTTCAACAAGGTTCAGAAGAGTTTTATGGATACGGTGTAAGTTAGTTGATAGTTAGTAGTTTTTAGTTTGAAGTTAGACTAAATATGTCAACGGCAATAGAATTCAATAATATCAGTAAGTTATATCGTTTGGGTTTGGTCTCGACGGGTACTTTGGCTCACGATTTGAAACGTTGGTGGACCATAAACATTCGACGGCAGGAAGACCCATATTTAATCATCGGTGAAACCAACGACCGTAGCACCAAAGGTGATAGTGATTATGTGTGGGCCTTGAAAGACATCGATTTCAAAGTAGAGCAAGGTGATGTAGTTGGCATCATCGGGAAGAACGGAGCAGGCAAAAGTACGCTGTTAAAGCTCTTGAGCAAGGTCACAGCACCTACTACTGGTGAGATTCGAGCTAAGGGCCGTATTGGTTCGTTGCTTGAGGTGGGCACGGGCTTTCACCCCGAGATGACTGGACGTGAGAACATCTACATGAACGGTGCCATCCTTGGCATGACCAAAGCCGAGATTAGCAAGAAGTTGGATGAGATAGTAGACTTCAGTGGCTGTGAGCGTTATATTGACACTCCTGTAAAGCGTTACAGCAGTGGTATGATGGTGCGGCTCGGCTTTGCTGTTGCAGCCCACCTCGATCCTGAAATCCTTGTGGTAGACGAAGTCCTCGCCGTTGGCGACGCCGAATTCCAAAAAAAAGCCATCGGAAAAATGCAGGATGTGAGTCGAGGCGAGGGTAGGACGGTGCTGTTTGTGAGTCATAATATGGCGGCGGTGAAAAGTCTGTGTACCAGAGGGGTTTTGTTAGAAAATGGTATAGTAAAGTATCTTGGAGAAGTTGGTAATGCCGTTGGATACTATTTACAGGGTGATAATGTCGTGGAAAACCATAAAAAGTGGAATAATCCAGAAATACATTTTGAAGGTTTTGAACTTTTGGAGATTGGAATCCGGAAAAAAGGAGGCGCATATGAAGATCTAATGAGTGTAGAAAACGATTTGGAACTATATATTCGCTATCGTCTTAATCAAAGATTCTCAAGCATTTATCCATCATTCCATTTCAAAAATGAGCAAGGTGTGAAGGTCTTTGCCTCGTATGGTGTTGATCGATGCTTTCCCTATGAACATGAAGCAGGCGAATATGAACAGATTGCTTTGATTCCAAAAAACTTTTTGAATTGGGGTAATTTTTATATTGATTTACTTATCTCTAATGGTCACGAGACGTTGAAATATGAAAGTGATATTATCTCTTTTTCTGTTTCTAATAAGTCTGGGAAAATTGGAATGTGGATGGGTAGAATTGCCGGTGATGTTACTCCTCAGTTTGAGTTTACTGAGAGGAGGTTGATATGATACAAATTACTGATAAGGTAAATTGCTGTGGTTGTAATGCCTGTGGCGATGTGTGCCCCCAAAAAGCAATTTCTTTTAATACAGATAATGAGGGCTTTTGGTATCCTGAAGTTGACAAAGATAAATGTGTGGATTGTGGCCTCTGTGAGAAGGTTTGCCCAATGTTACATTCGCCAGATTTTATCAACCGATATAATGAACCCACCGTATTTGCTGCCTATTCGAAAGATGAAACTATTCGTATGGATAGTACATCAGGTGGTATATACTCCGTTTTTGCATTGGAAGAATTCAGTAGGCATGCGTGCGTGGGAGGAGCTGTATATAATGAAGATCATACTTGTTCTCAAATAGTAACTTTTGATGCGAAAAGGTTGTCTGAAATCCGCAGTAGTAAGTATTTACAGAGTGATGCAAAAGGCGTTTATAAAGATATTCGGAAGTTGCTTGAAGACGAGAAAGAAGTGCTTTTTTGTGGGTGTCCATGCCAAGTAAATGCTTTATATAATCTATTGGGCAGAGATTACGAAAAGTTGACAACATGTGACTTCATCTGCCGTGGGGTTAATTCTCCTAAAGTGTTTCTGAAATATTTGGAGATGTTGGAACGGCAGTTCGGTTCAAAGGCAACAAATATAAAGTTTAAAAATAAAAAATGGGGTTGGCATAATTTCTCTCTTCGCGTGAACTTTGAGAATGGTGAAGAGTATTGTAAAGATCGCTGGCACGATTTGTTTTTTATTGGCTATCTTCAAAGTGGCATTTTTGCTCGTCCTTCATGCTATGAATGTTCTTTTAAAGGCTTCCCGCAGAATTCAGATATTACTTTGGCCGATTTCTGGGGTATAGAAAATATAGACCCGATGATGGATCAAGATAAAGGGACGTCTTTAGTGATGATTAATTCTGATAAAGGACAACGTTTTTTTGATGTAATTAAGGACAAGGTGGAATGGCGTCAGTTTTCTGTAAATGATGCGCGTAAGGGGAATCCTGCAATGGACATTTCTCTGATTCCTAATTCGAATAATCGTGCAGATTTCTTTCGCGACCTTGATGTGTTTCCTTTTGAGATAGTTGCAAAACATTATTTTCCATTGCCATCAGACAACAAACGTTATCATAATCCTTTACGAGGTTTAAAGAAGTTGTATAAATGTCTGCGCCTCCAAAACTTTTCGTTACAATCATGGATGACATCTCTTCGAATAAATCTGTTTTCCAAACAAGTATCAAGAGTAGGGAAAGGGATGCTAATAGATGATGGAGGAACAGTTGTTCAGATGGATAAAAACTCACATTTGACTATCACCGCACCTGTACGGACAGGTGTGCGTCAAGTGCGTAAATCCAAAATGGAGACAAGAATTCTATTGCAAGAAGATAGCGAATTGGTTGTGGATGGTGATTTCTTAGTGTATGCAGGTAGTTATATTCGCATAGCACCCAAAGGCAAACTGATTCTTCATGGTGGTTTTATTAATGAGAATGTTCAAATTACTGTTGGTGATGTGGTGGAAATAGGATCGGGTTTTACTTGTGGCCGAGATGTAGTCATTCGCTCATATGATGGTCACAAGATTATCCGTGAGGGTTATCAATTCTCAGCTCCCATTAAAATAGGCAATCATGTTTGGGTTGGGCAAGGAGCAACTATTTTGAAGGGGGTTTCCGTTGGTGATGGTGCAATCATTGCAGCTGGAGCTTTGGTTACAAAGGATGTTCCTGCATTTAGTGTTGTGGGTGGTGTGCCAGCAAAATTAATTGAACAAAACGTGAAATGGGAATAGTAATTTGATTGAGTCGTATATGGATGTCTTTTGTTTACCGAAGGTTGGCTATGGTCCAGGAATCTTGGACTATTCACCAAAAATGAAAAGTCAAAAATCACATTGGAAAAACTATTTAGATAGTAGAATTGATGGTTTGTATAAAAAGAGAAATCGAGAAAAACGCTATGTGGATTCTGTCTCAAACGCATTGCAATTAGGGTACAGATTGTTGGATTATTCTGCGGCATACGGTAGTGGGGAACTGATAGGCAAAGCCATAAAAAAAAGTGGGATTGCGCGTAATGAATTGTTTGTTACAACAAGGGTTAGCAATAAAGCACAAAGAGAATATAAGATTAGAGAAGAGTTTTTTGCGTGTATTCATAATATGGGACTGGAGAAAATAGACCTTTTACAGTTTCATTGGCCCGTGACCGATATCTATCTTGAAACTTGGAGGGAGATGGAAAACTTGTATGAAGAAGGATATGTGGAACATCTTGGAGTGGCAAATTGTCATCAGCACCATTTGGAGGATATTTTCAAGATATGTAAACATCGTCCGGAGATAGGTCAGTTTGAAATACATCCTCTCTTTACTCAAAAGCCTCTTATACAATATTACAAAGATAATGGTATAATAGTCGAAGCATATACGCCGATAGCTCGTTACGACGACAGGCTTGTCAGATTGCCTTTGTTGAAGAAATTAGAACAAAAGTATAATAAGACATTTGTGCAGATTATTTTGCGATGGCATGTCCAAAATGGAGTGATTCCGTTAGTGCGTTCCTTGGATCCTAAACATCAAGCTGAGAATATAGACATTTTCGATTTTGAGTTGACGGAAGAAGACATGAAAGCCATAGACGGAATTAATATAAATAGTCGTCTGCGTTACGATCCTGATAATTGTGATTTTAGCATCTTGTAGATTGTTTCTTTGTAAAACATGAAAATTGCCATTCTTACACAGCCTCTACGCTATAATTACGGAGGTATTTTGCAGGATTTCGCTTTGCAAACTGTGTTGCGAAGGATGGGCCATGATGTGGTGACGCTTGACCCCCAAAGGTATTATTATCGTTGGTGGCGGCACATACGTTATTCTGTTGCTCTTTCATGGCGCAAGTATTTGTCCAAATGCATGAATGACAAACCGCTTGGCAAAGACCATTTCCTATTATGGGCGGTTAATTATCTGCTTCGCCATTCTTTGTTTTGGCGTATTAAATGGGATGTTTTTGATAAAAAAGAACAAGATAATGTAACTTGCATTCTTGGGAAAAATACGTTTCCTTTTATTGATCGTTACATAAAAAGACAGGAATATGTAAAGCTTGAAGATATGGTTTCGCCAAGTGACTATGATGCATTTGTTGTTGGCAGCGACCAAGTATGGCGTCCCGAATACAACAGCAACCTTTCCAATATGTTTTTGGACTTTACAAAAGGTTGGAATGTTCGACGCCTTGCTTATGCCGCGTCTTTTGGCGTCGATTCATGGAGTGCTGATGCAGACATTACCGAGCGTTGCAAACAGTTTTTGAAACAATTTGATTTTGTTTCTGTTCGCGAAAGTTCTGGCATCAAACTATGCAAGGATTTGTTTGATGTTGAAGCAGAGCATCTTCTCGACCCTACATTATTACTTACAAAAGAAGATTACTTTTCTTTGTTGCATCTGGACAAGGTTCCGAAAAGTAAAGGCAATCTTCTTGTTTATATCCTTGACTATAATGAAGATAAAAAAAAGTTGATCCAACAAATAGTAGATAGATTTCATCTTGTTCCTTTTAGGGTAAACTCTGATGTGGAGGATTATGGTTTAGATGACATCAACAAAAGGATACAACCACCTGCTGAACAATGGTTAAGAGGGTTTTACGATGCTGATTACGTGGTGACAGACTCTTTTCATGCTTGCGTTTTTTCTATTATTTTTGGCAAACCATTCGTTGTTTATGCAAATAATCGACGTGGAACAACGCGTTTCGAATCTTTACTTCGACAGTTTTCGTTGACAAATTGTTTGGTCTCAACATCCGAAGAGTTTCAGGAGTTTAGCGACTATTCGCCAGAAATCAGCAAAAGACTGGAGGAATTACGAAAAGAAGCCTTAAATCGTTTAAAGAAAACGTTGGCTTGAATATTGCTTAGATTGTTGTTAGTAATAACTAATATAGAGTTTTAATATGTCTCCTTTAATATCGGTTATCATTCCTCTATACAACAAACAGAATTGTGTTCTCAAAACGATAAATTCTGTTTTGTCACAAGATTGTAATGATTATGAGATAGTGATTGTTGATGACGGATCTACTGACGATAGTGTAAAGGTTGTGGAGGGCGTTTTGGATCAGCGGATACATCTGTTCCGAAAGGAGAACGGAGGACCATCTTCGGCTCGCAACTATGGTGTAAAGAAGGCTCAAAGCAAGTGGGTGTTGTTTCTTGATGCTGATGATGTGCTTGAAGAAGGTGCGTTGAAACAGGTGGTGAGCGATATTGGCAAGCATAGGTTGGCGGATGTTTTCTGTTACAATTTGTACGTGAAACAAGATGCTCAAAAAACTCTAAATACAAGTCGTCATAAAAAAGGGTATTTGTTCTTTCCTTTTTTTTATTGGTACCAAGGGGAAATATATCCACGGACGGGGAATATGGTATGTAAGAGAAGCGTAATGATGGCAGAGCAATATCGCGAGGATTTTCGCAGGTGGGAAGATGGTGAAAATACATTTAGGTTAATGCGAAAATACAAATTCTATGCGAACCCTTTCCCTTTGTTCACCTATTGCTGTGATAGCATAGAAGCAAGTAAGCCGCGAGAACACTTAAATGAAGATTTCTGTTGCAATTTGCAACCGAAAGGTAAATCGCTTTTCGAAAAACTTGCACAATATAAGCTTTACCAAGAAGCTTGTTGGCTCTATCCCGATTACGTCGAACAATTATATGGAGATACTTTTAAATCTCCTTTGATAACTAAAACCATTCATTTGATTGAACTAATTAAGAAATTGAAACAAAAAGCCAAAATGTTAGTAAAAAGAATAAGAGTTTGATTTGGATAGTTTCTGTTAAGAAAATTGTCAACGGCGATTGGATTTAACGATATTAGCCGCTTATACCGTTTGGGGCTGGTCTCAATAGGTACCTGATTTCCATCCCGAGATGATGGTTCATACAATAATCTACAATGGTAAAATACACAATGAAAACCGCATTAATCACTGGAATCACTGGCCAAAATGGCAGCTATCTATCTTTCTCTTCCTTGTTCCCCGAACCATACCATGTCATCCAGGAGAAATTAGCCTTTCCTGAGGATGAACCCGAGATGACAGAATTTGAACTTTCATTCTTATGCGGTTTGATTCGGGAAAAAAGGCCTAAGAAAATAGTTGAGGTGGGAGTGGCGGCAGGTGGAACAACTGCAGTCATTCTGGAGTGTCTTTCCGTGCTGGGTATGAATGAAACAACTGAGGTGCATTCGGTGGATGTCAGCGAGTTGTTTTACAGAGGCGACGGGGGAAAGACGGGCTATTTGGCGGAAGAGTATAAGCGACAATTGCATTGGCAAGGAAACCATCGGACGTATCTTGGGAAATTTCTTCCCGAGGTGATGAGTGAAATTGGGCAAGATGTTGATTTTGTAATTCTTGACACGGCCCATCAGTTGCCCGGAGAGGTGTTGGATTTTCTGACGGTTTTTCCTTATATGAAACCTCGTGCTTGTGTTGTGCTTCACGATATTGCGCTCAACCATTATGACATTCATCCCGAGTCTTTTGCCACTCAGGTCCTGCTTGATTCAGTCGTGGCTGACAAATGTCTAGTGAAAGATTCATGTAGAGAATACGGATATCCTAATATTGGGGGCTTTTTCATCAATGAAGATACTGGCAAGTATTTGGCGAATGTGTTTCATGCATTAATTATTACTTGGAATTATGTGCCTGAAAGAAGTGCATTTGACTTGTATTTAGAATCGTATGAAAAAAACTATGCTCCAGAGTTAATAGAACTGGCTAATGTGGCTTATGAACTGCAAAAGGGTACCCTGTTGAGGGAACAGATTAGGGAGAGGAAGGAGCGAGTTGCTCAAGAGGCTTGGAGACATAGCAATTCCTATAAGATTGGGCGGATGATTACTTTTCTGCCGAGATGGATTATGAGTGTGTTTGAAAAATGACCACGGCAATTGAATTCAATAATATCAGCAAGCTTTATCGTTTGGGCTTGGTTTCGACTGGCACATTGGCTCATGACTTAAAGCGTTGGTGGACTATCAATGTGCGTCGAAAGGAAGACCCGTATCTTAAAATTGGGGAAGCCAACGACCGCAGTACAAAAGGTGATAGTGAATATGTCTGGGCTTTGAAAGACATTGATTTCAAGGTTGAACAGGGTGATGTGGTAGGCATCATTGGCAAAAACGGAGCAGGAAAAAGTACCTTGCTGAAAATCCTTTCCAAGGTGACAGCTCCTACCACAGGTACTATAAAGGCCCAAGGACGGATTGGCTCTTTGCTTGAAGTGGGCACAGGTTTCCATCCTGAGATGACGGGACGAGAGAATATCTACCTCAATGGTGCAATCCTTGGCATGACCAAGCAGGAGATTGCAAAGAAACTGGATGAAATCGTGGGTTTTAGTGGGTGTGAACGATATATCGACACTCCAGTTAAGCGGTATTCGAGTGGCATGATGGTGCGTCTTGGTTTTGCTGTCGCTGCTCACCTTGACCCTGAAATCCTAGTGGTGGACGAAGTGCTTGCCGTGGGTGACGCTGAGTTCCAGAAAAAGGCCGTAGGCAAGATGCAAGATGTGAGCAATCGAGAGGGCCGGACGGTGCTTTTTGTGAGTCATAATATGGCTAGCATCAGGGCGCTTTGCCATCATGGTGTGCTGCTGGAGAGTGGAATGATCAAAACGATGGGTGAAGTCAATGAGGTGGTGGATTGTTACTTGAAGCAAAACGATGATGAAAGCGCCAATGTCACGATTTTGGAAAAAGTGCAGTGGCATGATCCTCGCATCCACTTAACCTCAATTAGAATTAACGGGTCGTCGGCGTTTATTTCAAATTTGTCGGCTGGGAAGCGTTTTTTGGCACTGGAGATTGATGGCTTTACAGATGAGCCTCTCCGAACGGAAGTGTCATTGCTTTTCAAAAATGAAGACGAGGTTAATTTGGCTTCTTTTTCGTATGGGAATACTGAAACCGATTTGTTGATGCTTTCTGGTGATTTTCATATTGCTTCAAAGATTGAACTGCCCAAGAGAATCAATTTTGGGAAACTTTATGTTGATTTGTTTTTCCATCTGCCAGAGGTTGCTCATCTTTTGAAGGCCCCAAAATGTTGTGTTTTGGAAACGGAAGGCTTTAGAACGCCATTTGGCCAAGTTGCTACAATAAGACAGTGTGGATTCATGGAGTTGGGAAAAATGGAGAATATAGAATGATGAAAGTTCTTCACATTAGTAGTTCCGACAGTGAAGGAGCAGGTTTGTGTGCTTTAAGAATACACAAATCCATGCTCGATGCAGGCATAGACAGCAAGATGCTTGTCGCCTATAAATCATCAGATTTGCCATCGGTGTTTGTCGCTGAGGAATCAGATTTGAATTGTTATATTCCTCCGAAAAGCAGGGTGCTGCGTAAGGTGAAAAAAATCTTAAGAAGAAGAGGACATTGCCTGACCCCAATGGAGCGATATCAGCGGTCTGTTGCTTGTTTACAAGGAAAAGCGTTTTATACATTCCCTCTCAGTCATTATCGCTTACATGAACACCCATTGGTGAAAGAGGCGGATGTCATCCACCTTCATTGGATTGCCAATTTTGTGGATTATCCTACATTTTTTCCAAATGTTGACAAACCTATGGTGTGGACCTTCCATGATGAGAATATTGGATTTGGAGGATTTCATTATCAAAGAGATAGGGAAAAGTGGATAGATTGGTGTAAAGATACTGAGGAGGAGTTGCTTGAGATAAAGTGGAAAGCTCTTGAGAGAGTGCATGTCAAGTTGAATGTGGTTGCAATTTCAAAAATGATGGAATTTTATCTGAATAGGGTGCCGATTTTAAATCACTGTCCTAAAACAATGATACATAATAGTGTCGATTCCACGATTTTTAATCCAGTAGTGGATAAGGTGTCGGCAAGGAGAATGTTCAATATTCCTGAAGGGCATTTGGTTTTTGCTTTTTGCAGTATGTCTTTATGGGAAGATAGGAAAGGATTGAAATCATTGGTTCAAGCACTAGAGAGGTTGGATAGAAATGACATAACTTTGCTTTGTGCCGGAAAAGGTGAGGATCCTCTTAGTGAAAAATTGAGAATTGTTAGGACTGGCACTATTGAAAATGAGCGGCTAATGCCAATTTTTTATATTTGTGCAGATTTCTTTGTCATGCCATCTTTTCAGGAGGCTTTCGCCCAAACACCTTTGGAGGCCATGGCCTGCGGAGTACCTGTCATTACGTTTCCATGTAGCGGGACGGAGGAATTGATTAATGATCAGAATGGGATACGTTGTCAAGATTTTACGGTGGAATCGTTATACGAAGGAATTCTGTTGGCGATGGGGAGGAAGTATGATTCTGAGTTGATTAGGCAAGACATGATCAATCGTTTTTCCCCTGAAAAGATTGCTCAACAATATATAGAGGTTTATCAAAAAGCGGTGGAGATATAGAAAAAAGATGAAAATCACACAAATAACCATTATTATAGGCCAAGACGGCAGTTGTCTGTTCGAATAGTTCCTCTTTGTGGAACCGCTACAGCGACGACGAGACCGTGAGTGCCGGAACGGGCAAGGAAATCACCATCAGGCATCTTGCGAAATGGCCGCAAAGATTGTCGGTTTTGAAGGTGAGATCAAATGGGACATCACTAAGCCCAACGGCACGCCCCACAAGCTCTTGGACGTCAGCAAGGCAATCTGATTGGGCTGGACATACAAGGCCGAACTTGAGGATGGAATCAGGCTGGCATATGATGATTTTTTGCATAACGAGATGAGGGTGGAGAGATGAAACTATCGATAATCATACCGACGTTTAATAGTTCAAAGGTTATTGCAAGAGCTTTGGATAGTATTGTTGCACAGACTTTTACCGATTGGGAAGTGCTGATTATGGATGGCGTTTCTACCGACGATACCCTTAAAATAGCACAATTTTATAATGATAGTCGTATTCGCATTTATTCTGAACCTGACAAAGGTATTTATGATGCGATGAACAAAGGCATAAAAAAGGCGCGAGGCGAATGGCTTTATTTTTTGGGGAGTGATGATTGGTTGTTGGATGGTAAAGTGTTTGAAAATGTTTTCAGTTTGGATATTGATAATTTTGATGTCGTGTACGGTGATGTGGAATCGGCCATTTTGGGGACAGAATCTCAGGGGGAATGGAGCCTGTCATCCATTGACTCAAATCGCTGTCATCAATGCATTTTTTACAAAAGGCGAGTTTTCAAGAAATTGGGATTGTATAATTTGGAGTATTCGGTTTGGGCTGACCATGATTTGAATATGAAGTGGTTTTTTTCTGATAGTATAAAGAAGAAGTATGTTCCTGTCATTATTGCTCATTATTCGGAGGGCGGATTTAGTGCAGATAAAAGAGATAGTCAATTCATCAAATATATGCCATACTTGAAATTGAGAAGGGGCTGGAATTGTTATAGCCAAGAAGAGAGAGGCCAGTTGATAGAACTTGCTTTAAGGAGATTTGGTAAAAAGCATGTTGGAAGGTGGCTTTTGACCATGTTAATGAAAATAGCTAATTCTGTTCAAAGATGATCTCAATTATCGTTTGTTCCCGTAAGCCTGATATCCCAGTCGAGTTGAAGCAAAATATTGCTGAAACCATCGGTTGCGATTATGAATTGGTTGTGATTGACAATTCGCGCAACCAATATAGTATATTTCAGGCTTATAACGAGGGCGTTAAAAGAGCTAAAGGAGAGATTTTTTGCTTTATGCATGACGATATTCTAATGCATACAAGTGGCTGGGGAAGAATTGTTGCGAAAGAATTTGAAGATGATTCTATTGGGATGATAGGTGTAGCCGGTAGCCATATTATGCCGAAAGCACCAATGTATTGGTGGTCATCCCCATTTATTTCCCAGTATAATTGGGAAACTGATGGAGAAACCACAAAGAAAAACATTACGATTGATACCTTTGATGGTGAGTTGGCAGATGTAGCTGTCGTTGATGGTTTATTCTTTTGTATTCCCCAAAAACTGTTTGCGGTTTTGCGATTTGATGATAAAGACTATTTTGGATTCCATGCCTATGATATGGATATGAGTATGCAGGTACAGACTTTGGGTAAGAGAGTTTGTGTTACAAGAGGTTTCATTGTTGAGCATTTTTGGTCGGAACGACAGTTTCAGAATACGAAGTATATGGCTTTATTGGATGAAAACATGGAAGTATTTTTCAATAAATGGAAGGATTCTTTACCCATTGTAAGGGGAGTGAATGAACCCAAAATTGTTATCGAGCGACTTAATAATCTTTTTATTGCTGCTTATGACTCGAAAAAAGCTCGACAATCTAAAGCATATAAATTGGGCCGGTTGCTTTTGGCTCCTTTTAGATTTTTGAAGAAAGTATTGTAGTGTTCTTGCTATGATTCCCAAAATAATTCACTACTGCTGGTTCGGTAAGGGTTTGATGCCCAAGTCGCAGAAAGACTGCATCAAAGGCTGGAAGAAACTGATGCCTGATTACCAGTTTATGCGCTGGGATGAGACCAATTTCGACTACACAAAGTATGAGGCATCCAAATACGCCTACGAGGTAAAGAAATACGCATTGGTCTCGGACGTGTGCCGCTACAATGTGCTCGCCGAGTACGGAGGCATTTACTTGGATACCGATGTGGAGGTGTTCCAGCGGTTTGATCGTTTTCTTGAATGTAATTTTTTCTCGGGTATCGAGCTCTATAATGAGTTTGAATCGGAGCGTATTGCCGAAAACTACTTGAACGAGGATGGGACAGCTAAGGTGTTTGATGCTGATGTGCCGAGAATGGAGATATTGACATCTTCGATGGCATGCTGTCAAGGGAATGAAATGATATGCAAGATTCGGGATTATTACAACACGGTTGAGGTGGATGCCGACAAGGCTTTGCATTATCGTGATTGGGTGAACAATGACCGTCTGGTTGCTCGTCATCTCACGCACTATGGTTTCCGATACAAAAACGAAACACAGCGGCTTGAAAACAATATGGTGGTATACGGTACAGGCATTTTTGGACATGCTTTCTGCCCAGACAAACGATTCGAGGTTTCTTATCATCATAATGCGGCAACATGGGAATCGGAAAAATGGAATCGGTCGCAAAGAGAGGCCTTTTTTTTCGACAAAATCGGGCTGCTGCCACTTTACAAAAGATATAAAAAGTTGAAGAAAAGTATCAAAAGAGCATTCGTGAAGGCATGATGGGCAGAATGAAAAGAAAGGTTTCGCATCTTATGCATCCTGTTCAAGGGGAGATTTGGTGTTTGCATCGGGTGGTTCCAATTAGAAGCATTTATCCTAGCAATAGGGATTTGGAAATCACGCCAGACTATCTTGAACGGCAGGTGGTGGAATATAAAAGGAATGGGTTTTCGTTTGTGACATTGGAGCAAATCCTGGACCATCAATCCTTTTTGCTGCCTCAAAAAAGAGTGAATGTTTCTTTCGACGATGGGTTTAAGGATGTTTATGGAGAGGCGTTTCCGATTTTGAGGAAATATAATGTGCCTTTCACGCTTTATTTGACAACGGATTTCCCGAAGGGCAAGGCGGATCTTTGGTGGATCCAATTGGAAAAAGATAAATCGGTTGACGAATATGAGAGGATTATAAAGGCCGTTTATGAAAGCGGGAAGCCTATGGCGGAAGAAATGCATCGTTTGACCCAAACGGTTCCGGACCGGAGCCTTTGCTTTGATTTGGCTTTGAATTGGGTTGAGATAAAAGAGATGGTGGATAGTGGCTTGTGTACGATAGGTTCTCATACGGTTTCTCATCCAGGGCTTGTTCGGATTGATGCGAAAGAGGTCTTCTTTGAATTGCATGAATCAAAACGTCTCCTTGAAGAAAAACTAGGCATTGAGGTTGCCCATCTTTCGTATCCGCACAGTATGCAAGGCGAATGTGTTCAAAGAATGGCTGCTGAGGCTGGCTATAAGTCGGCAACCCTTGGATACGGTGGTGTCGTTAGGAAAGGCGATAATAAGTATTGCTTAAATAGGAAACACATAATACAAGACTAAAAATGGTTCCAAAGATTGTATTTGGTGATTTGTTTAGAAGCAATGGCAAGACGGGGCTTTGGAACTTGTTGTGTACTGCTGCTCGCAAGCTGGATTTCAGGTGGATTGTGCTGTTCCGATGGTATCAAAGCAAGCGAAAACCATTCGTGTCTAGGCTGTTGTTGAGACATTGTTCTAGAAAGACAGGAATACAAATAGGGTGGCACACTAAAATTGGCGAAGGACTTGTGCTAGTGCATTGTGGTGATATCGCTGTCAACAACGAGGTGGAAATCGGAAAGAATTGTACGTTGTATCAGGGTGTCACCATAGGTATGGAGTTTAGAGGGAAAAGACAAGGGAATCCAATGATTGGCAACAATGTGTGGATTGGTAGTAATGCTTGCGTGGTTGGCAATATTACGATAGGTGATGATGTTTTGATTGCTCCTTTGGCCTTTGTGAATTTTGATGTGCCTTCTCACTCCATTATCGTTGGTAATCCGGGAAAAATAATTTCTCGAGAAAACGCAACGGAAGGTTATATTTGTAACAAGTTGGAATAGCTGGACAGGAAGATGCAACAACGCGACGTGACCTTTGACATCATGAAGGGTGTCGGTATATTGCTGGTGATTGTGTGTCATCTTCTCGGATGGAATCATCCATGGCTGGATCGTGTTATTTCATCCTTTCACATGCCATTGTTTTTTATAATTGCTGGTCTTTTCTCAAAACCTTATGTGGATAAGTTCACGACCAAGTCGAGCGTGAAACGTTATTTCAGGCGTTTGTGTCGACCTATGGCGATAACCCAGTTGGTGATTGTGGTATGGGCGGTGTTGATGGCGCTGGCAAAGCATGAGAGCTGGAATCCGGTAATTAGAGAATTGCTGTCACTTGTTTGGGCTGACGTGGACGGACCAATGACACCGTGGGGGAAGCTGAGTCTTGGCGTGATTTGGTTTTTGTTGGCGCTATTTGTCGCTAAAGTGTTGCTGATACCGTTGTCAAGGTTGGAAAATTGGGCTATCCCCGTTTCCCTTATCGTTGCTTTTGCCACGTTGTTGTTACATAAAATTTTTCCCTATTCCATCTGGTGTCTTTCATTAGGCTTGATGGCGTTACCATTTGTGACTATTGGATGGTGGGTGAAAGAGCATCCGGTTCCTCTGTGGCTGAAGATAGTTGTTACGGTCGGTTGGATAGTTGCTATCTGCTTCTCGAGGCTGGACATGTATTCTTTCACATGGAATTGTTATCCCTTGGATGTCGTGGGTGCTTGTGGAGGTACGTGTATGGTATATTTGGTGAGCCTGGGAATTAAGAAATACATGAAAATTACAACAAAAGTATTATCGGCGCTCGGCGTATGGTCATTGGCCATCATGTGTATGCATTGCTTTGAAATGTATGCACATTTGGGTAATCACATTAAGGCTGTGGTTGGTGTGGAGTTGGGCGAGTGGCCAATGTTTGCATGGCGATTGGCGTTGACTTTGGGTTTGGCTATTGCTTTGGTTCATATACCAAAAGTGAAAAAGGTATTTGTTTGAGATGAGAAAGAGTACGGACAAGCTAATTCGTTTCTTGTGCACGAAACGTTTTATGCCGAAAAAGCTTCGCGTTTTCAAGCCGTCCATGTGTTTCGTAGATTCTGGGGCCCATGTGAAGATAGATAAGTATCTGAATTTTAACAAGCAGTGGGATAACCAAAGGATGCTGCGAAATAAAATGGCCGGTTCATTGTACGTGGGCAATGGCGCAACATTGGAGGTTGATGCTTTTGATGTGTATGCGGGCAGTAGGATTAATGTGAACCAGATCGCAAAACTGTCGTTGGGCAGCGGCTATATGAACTATGAGTGCGTCATAGATTGCTTCTCTTCCATCACCATTGGTCATGACGTTGTGATTTCGGAGCGCGTGGTCATCAGGGATTCGGACAATCATACTATTCAATCCATTGCCACAGAAACCGAGAATGAGCAGTTAAGTGATGAAAAACTATCTATGGCTCCTATTGTGATACAAGACCATGTTTGGATCGGAATGAATGTGATTGTGTTGAAAGGTGTAACGATAGGGGAAGGTGCTATCGTAGCGGCAGGTAGTTTGGTGAATAAGGATGTGCCCCCGCATAGTTTAGTGGCAGGTGTGCCTGCCAAAGTGATGAAGACGGATGTTTCATGGAGTTGAGCAAGACCGATACTGCTGCGATTAAAGGAATAGCGATTATCCTGATGCTATGGCATCATTTGTTCTTGAACACGATGGCCTATGGGAATCTCACGAATTCTTTGGCGGTTGTTTTTAAGGTTTGCGTGGCTTTATTCCTGTTCGTCAGCGGATATGGTTTGACGAAGCAGTATTCTCAACTTGATAAGCCGTATTTTAAAAACACGCTTAAATTTTTGTTGCGGAGATATGTCAATTTCTTTCTGCCCTACTGGTTCTGCTTCGTGTTAGTGGTTGTCGTGGGCAATATCTGCGGTTATTCCTTCTCGGAGGCTTATCCTTCAAGTCGTAATACATTAAAATGTGTATTGTTGGATATAGCAGGGCAGATGGGCTATAATTCATATTTGAATCCCTGGTGGTTCAATAAGATGATTATCCAATTGTATTTGGTTTTTCCCATCCTGTTCTTAATCATATGTAATAAGTATTTGTCATGGGTCGGCTTGGCCTTGATTATTGTTGCGCAATTGTACGCCAAAAACATTCTGGGCCATGTGTTTTTTATCGTAGAAGGCGGGCTTCCCGCGTTTTATCTCGGCATGTTATGTGCTCGTTGTCGGTTGGTCCCCGAGGCGAACGACGGGAAGTGGAGACCGTTACTGTTTTTTGAGGGTTTGTTTGTGTGCATTGGTTTGGCAGTCCTGCATTTAATGGTAGTGAAAGACCCTTATGTGGCTGTATTGATTCGGGCTTTGATGGCACTGTGCATCATAGGGGTATATAAGTCATTCGGGAATCAACAGACTTTCGCCCTTGAGTTTGTTGGTAAGTATGCTACCTTTATGTATTTAATCCATATGTTGTTTATTAAGCTGATTCCAGGTGTGATATACGGCGTGAAGTATTCGGTGCTGGTTTTTATGTTGTTTGTGGCGGTCTGTTTAGTGGCCGCCATGCTGATTGATGCATTGGAAAAATTGTCCCGTTACGATAGATTGCGTGTTGGAGTCGTAAAATTAATCGATAAATGGTAATGGCTCCTCGTGTTTCCATTCTCATTCCCGTCTACAAGACGGCTCCTTATCTCCGCGAGGCGATGGACAGCATGCTGTCTCAAACCTTTACGGATTTCGAACTGATTGTGCTGAACGATTTCTCACCTGACAATGCTGAGGAGATTTTGGATACATACGACGATCCTCGGATTGTACGATATAAAGGTGAAAAGAACGTCGGTTTGTCGAATGTGCTAAATGTCGGCATAAGGATGGCAAAAGGGAAGTACATAGCTCGCATGGACAGTGACGACATTTCCTTGCCGAATCGATTACAGACCCAATTTGATTATTTGGAATCTCATCCTGATATTGATTTGTGCTCGTGTGGTATGCAGTTATTTGGAGCCAAGGAGGATGTCTGGCTTCGTGAAAGCAATCCAGAAAAGGTAAAAATTACGGCTTTGTTTTTTTCACCAGTGTTGCATGCTTCGAGTATGTGGCGCAAGGATTCTTTTGAGAAACAAGGATTATTCTTTCGGCAGGAAATGGTTCCGGCTGAGGATTATGACTTGTGGACGAGGGCATTGGTGAAAGGCCTGAGACTGGTCAATTTGCCAGAAGTGCTATATAGGTATAGGCTGCATCCTAATCAAGCCACCCTACAAACCGACAAGACCAAAATAAAAAGCCGAGAGGTACAAAAGGCCTATTTGAAAGCAGCCTTACCCTCGTTGTCGGAAAAAACGATTGGGTCTTTTCCCGAAAAATTATGGCCGGTGTTCTTCTCTAACTTGCGTAAAGGTTTTTTTGATAAAAGATTGTTGGCGAAACGTCTATATAAAATGAGCAAAGTCAAGAATAACTGATTGATAATGTTTTTTTCCGTCATCATTCCTGTTTATAACGTTGAGCCATATTTACGCGACTGCCTCGACAGCGTTGTTAACCAGACTTTTCCCGATTGGGAAGCCATCTGTGTGAACGACGGCTCTACTGACGGTTCTGCGGCTATTCTTAATGGATTTGCAGAAAAAGATAATCGGATAAAAATTGTTACTCAAGCTAATGGCGGTCTTTCTGCGGCACGAAACGCTGGATTAGATATCGCAAAAGGAGATTATATTCTGTTTTTGGATAGTGACGATTGGCTGGAACAGAATGCGTTGGAAATTTTGTCAAGGAATTTGAATGGTGAGGACATGCTTTGCTTTTCAGGGCGGCGTTACTTCGAGAGCGGGAAAGAATACCATAATGCAGACCAACTGAAGACGCAATCTTATGCTTCGGGCATGGACTATTACAACGCTAATGCCCTTTTGCATCGCGATTTCGCTTTTGTTTGTGTGGTGCTGAGAGCCTATAAACGGTCATTCCTTTTGGAAAACAACCTTCGATTCAAAGAAGGCATTTATCATGAGGATAATCTGTTCACACCGTTGGCTTGTTACTATGCGAAGAAAGTAAAGGCCGTTAATGAATGTTTGTATGATTACAGGGTGCGCGTCAATAGCATCACCACAACGAGTAATGTCAAGCGGCATAGCGACTTGTTGGGACTATCCAATGCATTGGCAGCATTCTTCATCCCGAAACAGGGTTTTGACAAGACCGTTATTTATCGAGCCATCACGCATCATTATCAGGTGGTGTTTGTGAGTGCAGCAAGGGAGGAAAAAAGGAAATTGAGGCCATTGTGTGATTGGAATTTATATCACAAGGTGAGTCATACCAAATTGCGTCATCGGTGGAATTATTGGAGGAATAAGATTGGATTATGAGGTTCTCTGTCATCATACCCCTCTATAATAAAGCACCCTACGTGGCCAAGGCCATCGGAAGCGTATTGTCGCAGACTTTCTTTGACTACGAGTTAATCATCGTTGATGACGGCAGTAAGGATAACTCTGCTGAAATTGCTGCGCACGCCATTAAGAAACAAGGGAATTGCCGTCTGCTAAAACAGGAGAACGCCGGAGTAAGTGTAGCTCGTAATAACGGCGTGGCTGCTTCTCATGGCGATTACCTATGCTTCCTTGATGCTGACGATTGGTGGAATCCACACTTTTTAGAAGAAATGTCTAAGCTAATTATAGAATTTCCCGAAGCTGGCATTTATGGAACGAGCTATACTATTGTAAACGAGACCAAGCATAAAACCAGAGTAGCGCCGATTGGCGTTGAGCCAGGCTTCGAGAAAGGCTATATTAATTATTGTCAAGTGTATGCAAAAACCTTGGCCATGCCGCTGACCTCAATTTCAGTGGCGATTCCAAGACCTGTTTTTGATGAGATGCATGGTTTCCCGAAGGACATTAATTTGGGTGAGGATTTCCTGCTTTGGATTCATATTGCCTTGAAATTCAAGGTGGCATACTTGAACAAGCCTTTGGCCTTTTACAATCAAGATGTGGATGTGGCCAATCGGAGCGTGGGGAGGTTGCATAAGCCTGACGAGCATATGCTGTGGAATTTGGACTTTTTGGCAACTGAAGAGGAGACCAACCCTGATTACAAGCAACTGGTTGATAATCTCAGGACATACGGACTATATCCCTATTACCTTTCCAAAGAGTATCATGGCGCAGCGAAGAAAGAATTGGAAAAAGTGGATTGGCAAAGACAAACTGAAAGGACTAGGAAACAGTATAACAGGTCTCTTTTATGGTCACGAGCTGTGTTTAATATAAAAAAGCTGCTTTTGCCTATTAAGCACGCAATATGATATTCCACCAAAAAGAATGGGAAACATGAAAGTGATAATTGATACTGCGGATGATATCCTATACAATAGTTTTTATGTTTACGGATTAGTAGAATTGTTTGGGCGAAACTCGGTTGGTTTCTCTTCACGCCCTTTTGTGGAATTAACGAAACGTGCCAGAAACACGAAATCAATGAGGTTTCTGCTGCAGAGTTCAGGAGCATCTCGGCGTTATGTCATTGAATGTAATGATTCCTATGAGATAGATGAAGAGCTCTATAATTGGTGTGATGTATATGGTAGTGTAAATGCCAATTTTTCCAAGACCCCAGAGAAATATCACGAGAAACTGATTTCATTATGTCCCTCGTTTGGTGTTCGTTGTTGGAATACGCCTCAAACCGTTTTTCACGCCTTGTGTGATTGGCCTGCATCTAAGTCTTCGATGAGGAAATTTTTTGGGAAGCATAAACGTCTCCTTTTCAGACCAGCCTATGGGAATTATATGAATGTTGAGAATAAGGGTGGTTTGGACGATAACTATGTTTTTTTTCTATCCACGCTTTGGTATAGTGATGAATGGAATCGTAATGACGAAGGCGTGAATGCGCGTCGGGCGAATTTCATTAGAGCTTGCAAGGAATTGGAGGATGTGAACTTTGAGGGAGGGCTGGTTTCACAAGGCAAGGACAGAAGCTCGGAAGGATCGTTTTCCGATTGCTTGTGTAGAGGTATTCCAATGAAGGAGTGGATGGAGAAGACCAAACGTTCCGTTTTGGTGTTCAACACGCCTGCGTTTTGGGACTGCCATGGATGGAAATTAGGTGAGTATTTAGCCATGGGGAAATGTATCGTTTCAACAGCCTTGTCGAATGATCTGCCAGCTCCTTTGGTACATGGCAGGCATATCCATTTTGTGGAAAACTCGCAAGAATCCATGCGCGATGCGGTGGATTATATTGTGAAGCATCCTGAGTACAGAAAACATTTGGAAAAAGAGGCAAGGGACTATTGGGAACAATACGGGTCTCCTGTTGCCTCATTGAAACTATTGGGTTTAGAGCAATGATCCCCAAAACAATTCATTATTGTTGGTTCGGTCGAAGTGAAATGCCTGAATTGGCGCAAAAGTGCATTGCCTCATGGCATAGGTATATGCCTGATTGGGAATACAAGCTTTGGGACGAGGACAATTTTGACGTGAACAGTGTTACATACACTAAAGAGGCATACGAGGCAAAAAAGTATGCCTTCGTGAGCGATTATGTTCGTCTGTGGGCTTTGTGCAAGGAAGGTGGCATTTATTTGGATACCGATGTGGAGGTGTTCAAACCTTTTGACGATTTGTTGAGCAACAAAGCTTTTGCCGGTTTTGAGGGGAGCAAACATGTTCCGATGGGCACGTGTGTCATGGCAAGCATGGCTGATGGAATATGGGTGAAAGAACAGTTGGATTATTATAAAAATAGGCATTTTATCAATTCTGATGGGTCTTTTGATTTGACAACAAATGTTCAATTCATGTCTTACAAGATGCGAGAGCAAGGCTTTGTTCAAGATGGCAAAGAACGAGATTACAAGGATTTGCATGTCTTCCCAGTGGATTATTTCTGTCCAAGGAAAACGACAGGTGAATACCTTCGGACAGAAAACACTTATTGCGACCACCTTGGCTTGGGCTCTTGGGCGGAGCATGATGGCAGCTGGAAAGCTAAGATAGGAAGTCTCGTCGGGGCAAAAAACATGACAAGGTTGATTAAGTTGAAGCGTAAGTTGTTCGGGTAAGCCAAAACATGGAGGAATTTGTATGTTGACCTATTTCCCTAATCTCATATCCCGCAAGTCGATGACGTATTATTTCATCACCTTGGCTGTGGTGTCGGTGCTTTTCATAAGTCGTATCTTGCCTTTTGTTTGGATATTGTTTGGTGCAGCGGAAGTGTGCCTGTTCTTTTATTTCAGCAACGACCTGACGAAGCGGTGGCGAACACTGTATCCGAAGGCTTTTGTGAAGAAACTCTTTTGGACAGCCTTGGCTATTCGGTTGGTTTACATGATATTTGCCTATTTCTTCTATGACATTATGACGGGACAGCCTTTTACATTTCATACTGCCGATGAGCAAGTATACTATAAGGTGAGCTTGATATGGAGTAAGGAAGGTTTTGAAGCGTTCAGGAATGAGATGAAGTGGATAGACCTGAGCGATTCAGGAGAGATGTACTTGACGGCATTGGCATGCAAAATATTTGGGCCGTATGTGCTGACGGCGAGGGTCTTGCATAGCTTGGCGAGTGCCTTAACCTGTGTGCTTATCTATCGGATTGCACAACGTCATTTCGGTGAGAGTACGGCACGCATGGCGGCCATCTTCTGCATGTTGATGCCCAACTTGGTTTATTATTGCGGACTTCACCTAAAGGAGGCGGATATGGTGTTTTTCACCGTTTTGCTTATTGATTGTGTTGATAAGTTACTGCTTGATAGGAAATTCGATTGGGCATGTTTTGTCATGGCCTTGGTTTCTGCTTTTGCCATGTTTACTTTTCGTACGCCTTTAGGTGCAGTCGGTCTGTTGGCAGTATTTGTGGCCATTGTGATGACAAGGGGAAGATTGGGTAACTGGTGGAAGCGCGGGCTGATGATTATGGCTGTTGTTATAGGTTTGTCGGCCACCACGATAGGCGATAGGATTTTACGTGAGGTGGGTGATGTTTGGGATGGTAGGGAAGAAAATCAACGTGTAGGAATGGAATGGCGATCACTACGTGTGGGCGGAAACGAATTTGCAAGGTATGCTTCCAAGTCGGTGTTTGCGCCGTTGATTTTCACCATCCCGTTTCCTACGATGGTCAATACCGAAGGACAGGAAAACCAACAAATGATTCATGGTGGGAATTATGTGAAGAACATCATGTCGGGTTTCACGATTTTCGCCCTTGTGATGCTTTTGCTGAATGGCGAGTGGCGAAAACACACATTGCCAATGGCCATGATGGTGGGTTATCTTGCTGTGATTGCTTTAAGCAATTTCGCCCATTCCGAGCGGTTCCACCAGCCTGCATTACCATTTGAGTTGATGTTTGCAGCCTACGGCATATCCCAGTTGCAGAAGAAGCATATCAGGTGGATTGACTATTGGATGCTCATCATTTTGGTGGCCAATGTGGGCTGGGCATGGTTCAAGTTGGCAGGAAGAGGACTTGCGTGATGAAAACACTCGTGGTTTGCAGTTTTAAGGAGAATCAGTGTGAACACATGGCTCCTTTCATTAAGGAACAGGTTGAGGCCTTACGAGCCATGGGCGTTGAATGTGATTGCTTCTTGGTCAAAGGGAAGGGAATCTTGGGCTATTTGAGGCAACTTAAGCCATTGAAAAACAAGATTTCGGAGTTTTGTCCCGAAGTAATCCATGCACATTTTGGTTTGTGTGGATTGTTAGCCAATTTGCAACGGAAAGTGCCTGTCGTGACCACTTATCATGGCTCTGATATTAATGATAGAAAGGTGTTGCCTTTTTCCAAGGTGGCGATGCGACTGTCGTCATGGAATGTTTTCGTGTCTAAAAAAACATTGGAAATTGCAAAATCTAAGCGAAAATACGCGTTATTGCCTTGCGGAATCGATTTGTCCAGCTTGCAACTTACGGAAAGAGTCGAGGCGCGGCAAAGGATGTGTATGGATGAAAACAAAAAGTATGTTCTTTTTGCAGGAGCATTTGACAATGCTGTAAAGAATGTGCACTTGGCCAAGGAAGCCTTCGCATTATTGCACGATGAAAATGCGGAATTAATAGAATTGAAGGGTTATACCCGTGAAGAAGTGACCTTGCTCATGTGTGCAGTTGATGCCTTCCTGATGACCTCATTTTCAGAAGGCTCTCCTCAAGTAATTAAAGAGGCCATGGCTTGCGGTTGCCCGATTGTGAGTGTGGATGTTGGCGATGTGAAGGAAAGAGTGGTAGGCGTAAAAGGCTGCTTCGTCGCGAGAATCCGTGAACCGAAAGAATTGGCTGATTTGCTTGGTGAGGCGTTGTCTTTTGATGGTAAAACCAAAGGAAGAGAAAGACTTCTTACTGATGGTTTGGACAATCGACAGGTAACGCAAAGACTAATGGAAATATACGGTTTGGTTTTGAATAAATAGTTTTCTGATGAAAGCATATCTTGAAATAAAAAAGCAACCTGTCCCCAATTATGAGGCCAATGGCTTATGGAAGACCATGAGACTATCGGCTAAGGAACATGGTTATAAGTCGGCTTTGGTGTTTGGTTTAGTTCGCTGCAAAGACCACATGCTTAACGTGTGGGCACAGACTTTTCCATGGAATAAAGCGCGTATCAAGATGCAACGATGGCGTGGAGTGAAAATTGGAAAGAATGTCCATGTGGGCACATATGTCAATATGGACTTGCCTTATCCTTATTTTATTACTGTTGAAGATGGGGTGTCTTTGGCGGGAAGCATTACAATTCTCACGCATAACAAACCCTTGGAATATCATAGGAATTGTAGCGAATCCTACATTGCACCTGTCACGGTGCATAAAAACGCTTGGGTGGCGGTCAATGTGACCATTCTTCCAGGTGTGGAGATAGGTGAGGGCGCTATTGTAGCTTCAAACAGTTTGGTAAACAAGGATGTGCCACCATTGACTTTTTGTGGCGGCATTCCAGCCAAGGTGATTAAGGATTTGTCGGACAAATTGAAAGACAATTATACTCTGGAAGAATTTGAACGGATTTTGAAGGAGCGCAAAGAGAAATATGGTATTTGATGAGATTTGAAGACTTGAAAATAGGCCAGTCGTATCAGATGAAACGTATTTTCACGCAGGATGAAGTGATGAGATTCGCGGATTTGTCGTTCGATACCAACCCTTTGCATACTAATTTGGAATATGCGAAGACGTCCCAATTTGGGCAATTGATAGTGCCTGGTTTCCTGACGGCTTCTTTGTTTAGTGCCATCATCGGGACTAAATTTCCTGGGTTTGGTACAATTTATTTGAACCAAAACATGAGCTTCCGTAAGCCGGTGTTTCTCAATCAATCTGTAACGGCAATGGTTCGGGTGAAAGAATTGTATCCTGAAAAACATAGGGCGTTGCTCGAAACATGCTGTTTTGACGAAAACAAGGAGTTGCTGATAGATGGAACTGCATTAGTGAAATTGCCATGAACATACTAATCCAACTGAGCCATCCCGCTCATTTTCATTTGTATAAGAATGTGGCTAAGAACTTGATGAGTGAAGGCCATAAGGTTTTCATTCTTATCAAGACCAAGGACATTCTTGAAGACTTGCTACAACAGTCTGGATTGCCTTATTACAACATATTGAAGGAAGCACATCGAAAGAGCAAATTAGGCATCCTTTGGGACATGTTCGTGCGTGATTGGCGTATGTTGCGTTTCGTTAGGAAGAACAAAATCGACTTGTTGACAGGTTCCACAGTTGAGGTGGCTCAAGTGGGCTGGCTGACAAAGAAATATAGGGTGAATACAGGCGAGGACGATATGAATGTAGTACCGCTGTTCCCGAAAATGGCAGGGCCGTTTATGGGTACTATTTTGTCGCCTCGTGTATGCAACAATTATAGTTTGGAGCCATATTCGGTAAAATACGAATCTTACCACGAGCTGGCTTACTTGCATCCAAATCAATTTGTTGCGAACAAGGAAGTGGTAGAAAAGTATTTTTCTGCAGAAACGCCCTATTTTATCCTGCGGTTCTCGAGTTTGAATGCCTATCATGACAACGGTATTAAAGGCATCAACACCGAAATAGCTCAACGATTGATAGACATCTTAAAGCCTCATGGAAGAATTTATATTACTTCCGAGCGTGAACTTGAGTCTCAATTTGAGCCGTATCGTATCAAAATTAACACTTTGGACATGCATCATGTAATGGCCTTCGCTACCTTGTATATCGGCGACAGCCAGACGATGGCTGCTGAAGCGGGGGTATTGGGGGTGCCTTTTGTGCGGTATAATGATTTTGTGGGACGCATCGGCTACCTTAATGAATTGGAGAATGACTATCATTTGGGTTATGGTATCAAAGCTTCAGAAACGGGTTCCGCCGATAGGATGTATAAGGTTGTGGAAGATATTCTTGCTATGCCAAACTTAAAAGAAGAATGGCAGACACGGCGCCAAAAAATGCTTTCCGAAAAAATCGACTATGCCCAATTCCTGACTTGGTTTATTGAGAATTATCCCGAGAGCCGTGAAATCATGAAAAAGGATCCGAATTATCAGTTTAGGTTTAAGTAATAAGGAAAAAATGATTGATCTTAAAACCATAAAGCTGGTCGTTTGGGACTTGGATGACACTTTTTGGGAAGGAACGCTTTCCGAAGGAGGGGCAAAATTGCCAGAACAGAATGCCCGGTTGGTAAAAGACCTTACCGATTGCGGCATTATCAATTCGATTTGCTCGAAAAACGAGTTTGAACCTACAAAGAAGCATTTGGAGGAATTGGGCGTTTGGGACTATTTTGTCTTTCCATCCATCAATTGGGAGAGTAAAGGGCCTCAACTGAAAGACAAGCTGGATAAAATGGCGTTGCGTTCTGTCAATACGCTTTTCCTTGACGACAATCCTTCAAATTTGGGGGAAGCCAAGCACTTTTTGCAGGATATTCAAGTTGGCGGGCCTGAGGTGATAAAAGAGTTGATAGACCAAGTCGCTGCAACTGAGAAAAAAGACACGTCACACAAGCGACTGAAACAATATAAGATTCTGGAAGAAAAGGATACGGCTTCCAAGACTTATTCCAGCAATGAGGATTTTTTATATGACAGTGACATCAAAGTTGAAATCTGTCGTGATTGCAATAGCCAAATCCAAAGGATTCATGAATTGCTAATGCGTAGCAACCAGTTGAATTACACTAAGAAGCGCATTAATATTGAAGAGTTGGAGTCGGTCGTGAACAGTAAGGATTTTGATTGTGGCTATGTCAAAGTAAAAGACCGTTTCGGCGATTATGGAATTGTCGGGTTTTATGCAAAGAAAGGCGATCATTTGGAGCATTTCTTGTTTTCGTGCCGCACAATGGGGCAAAAGATAGAACAATGGGTATATGCACAAATCGGTTTTCCCGAGTTGGATGTGGTTGGAGAGGTGCGTACTCAACTCAATAAAACAGAATGTCCTGGATGGATTAACCACAAAGGTTCGCAAGTTCATGGTGGAGAAGAGGAAACGAATAACGAAAACCTTCATTGCCGTATCTTGCTGAAAGGTCCTTGCGATTTGTCACATTCTCAAGTTTACATCAAGGGGACGGATTTATTCCACACGGAATTCACGTATGTGAGCAATGCAGAAGGTCAAATCATAGATGCCTATAACCACTCGGTTCATATTGAAGGTCTGCATACCTTCTCGGAACAGGATAAACAGCACATTATTGAGGATTGTATTTTTGTGGATCCTGCAATGTTGGAAGGCAGTTTTTTCACTAAAAATTACGATGTGATTTTTCTGAGCACGCTTATAGAGTCTACGTATTATATTTATCGGAAAAAAGGAACTCATATCAAGGTCGTTTTTGGAGGATGCGACCTGACTGATTCGGCAAATTGGGAGGGTTATTGCAATGGGAGTCGTTACACGGGAGGCAACAAGTTTACGTTGGAATATTTGAAGTCCTTTGCTGAAAAATATGAGTGTTTGGGCAAGACAACTCCCGCATTGTATATAGAGTTTTTGCGTAAATGTCTTCAATGGCTGCCAGAACATACCAATTTATGCCTGATTTTAGGCGCCACAAAAATATTCGCAGGTGATAATGATACGAAACAAGATCATTTGAAACTGAATAAAGCTATCATTGAGTTTTCTAAAGGACATCAACGAATTCATTATATCGAAATAGATGATTGCGTTCATGATGTATCTGATTTTGCAGGCGGAATCAATCATTTTTCGACGCGAGTATACTATGAAATTGCCCAAGCAATGATAAAAGTAATTAAAACAGTGACGGGTGAACAAGTAGATACTTATTCATCAAAGATGATAGGCATTGACCGGATTATCTTGAGGATTCGTGGGGGATTGAAGAAAGTGCTTTACCCCGAAGGGGTGTTGTACAAATCGATGAAAGGTGTATACAATAAGATTTATAAAAACAGAAAATGAATATCACCCTCATAGCGGACGCACGCCTCAATTTCATGAGAATTGGCCCTTTGATTCACGGAACGTCCAGAGACCTGCACCATCGGTACCAATGAGCTGATCGGAACGGATCACGATAATATCAGGCCAGTTCTGGGCAAACTCTTTTTTGGCCAATGGAAGAAAGGTGGCATTCCGCCGCATTTGGATGGCTACGAGTTGGAAAGAATTGTGGAAGTTTTGACGAAAATGTAAAATATGGATTTTACCCTTCGGAAATACACGGAGTTGCTTCACAGTCTGATAGATAATCACTATCGTTTTATAAAGTTTGAGGAGTATTGTTCGTTAAAGGAAGAACTCGTTAATGACTCAATTGTCATACTTCGTCACGATGTGGATTTGAAAGCTGAAAATTCGCTTGCGACGGCTGAAATTGAGCACTCGCTATGCATTAAGGCTTCGTATTATTTCCGTGTTGTGGAGCAGAGCAATAGGCCTGAGATAATTAAAGCTATTGCTGCACTGGGGCATGAAATAGGCTACCATTACGAGGACATGGCGATTTGCGGGGGCGATACGGAAAAAGCAATCCTTCATTTCGAAGAGCAGTTGGAGTATTTACGGAGATACTATCCTGTGAAAACTATTTGTATGCATGGGTCACCTCGCAGCAAATACGATGGCAAAGATTTGTGGAAATCCTATGATTATCATGACTTTGAAATTATTGGTGAGCCGTATTTCGACGTGGATTTCTCCAAGTTGTTTTATTTGACTGATACGGGCCGCCGTTGGGACGGTTTTAATGTGAGTCTTCGCGACAAAGTTCCTGTATTTCAGGACGAATGGATAAGACAAGGACTTGTTTATCGTACTACAGATGACATTATTGATGCTGTTAAGGGTGGTAAACTGCCGAGACAATTGATGATGACCACACATCCTCAAAGATGGACAGAGAATCGATGGCAGTGGACGAAAGAATGTGTAGCCCAATCTGTTAAAAATGTTGTGAAAAGGATGATTGTAAAGCAAAATGGATGAATCGAGGTAGGAATTCTCGTTTCAAGCCAATAAGGTTCCGAAATTATTATTACTTTTGCACGCAAATTTAAACTCGACCAATTTATGAAAAAGATTGGAATCATTTTGATAGTGGGTGTCTTTTTGGCCATGATTGCTACTTCCTGTGTCACGGCAAAGAAAGTTCGTTATCTAAGTGACATGCCCAAGGAGGGAATGCCGATTAATGAGAACTTTGAGGTTACGGTTAGCCCTTACGATGAGTTGGCTATCAGCGTGTTGAGCAATGGCAACGAAGAAGAGCTGCTCAAGCCTTTCAATGCATTTAGCGGCGTGACCTATCTCGTAGACGGCAATGGCAACATACAATTTCCCGTGTTAGGAGAACTTCATGTGGAAGGCTTGACGCGTTTGCAACTACAGGACACGCTTTGCACCCGTCTCGTCAAAGAGGGACATCTCAAAAGTCCAATGGCGCAGGTTAAATTTATGAATTTTAGGGTCTTTTTCTTAAATAGCAGTGGGGGATATGTGGTTAATGTGGAGAATGAGCGTTGCACATTTCTCGAAGCTTTGGCCATGTCAGGAGGATTGGACTACTACACCCGCCGCGATCGCATTGGTGTGATGCGCGAGGTGAATGGCAAACGAATTGTCCATTACCTCGATCCGCGCTCAACGGCTATCTTTGACGACGAATTTTTCCTGTTACAACAGAATGACATCATTTTCACGGAAGAATCACGCTTCTCTTTCTTCAAGGAAAACATGAGCAGTTGGGCATTGGTTCTTTCTTTTTTGACGTCATTGACCTCTTTGGGTATGGTATATGTAATGGCTAAATCACTGTCGACGAAATAATGATGATTCATTAGTTGGTTTTGGCTGAATTAAAAACGTGAGCAATGGCAAATAACAACAATCTTAATACAGCTTCGAACGACTCGATGGCATTCGAAGACGATGCTAATAGTGGCTTCAAGTTCAAGGATATAGTATTCCTTGTGCTTCGCAACTTGCATTGGTTCATTCTCTGCATGGCTGCTGGAGCAGTGGTCGCGTACTACAATGTCAGAGGCCAGCAGCGGGAATATGCTAGTTCAGCTACAATGTTGATAAAAACCACGTCTAGCGGAGGCACCGAGTCCTTGCGAGGCTCTTCGACCATCAGCTCAATCACGGGGTCAGGTTTGATGATTAGTACAATCAATAATGAAATGATGATATTACGATCGCAGACCAACATGGAAAACATGGCGCGTCGGTTGCATCTGAATGTCATGTATTCCTATACCACCAGAATAGCCAAGCGTAACACCGACTTATATAAGGATGCTCCCGTTGATGTTTTTTTCCTTGACTTGGATGAGCAATCGTCGGTTTCCTTCACTGTGAAACCATTGGACAGCGAGATAGTGCTTGTCAATGATATGGGGCAGGATCTTCCTTCCATGAAGGTAAGACTGAACGATACGGTGGCGATGCCTTGCGGACGAGTGGTGATTCAGCCAACATGGCGTTATTCCAGTTTTATTGAGACGCCGATTCTCGTTCGTCATGTCCCATTGATGGCCGTGGCCTCTTCTTATCGTGGGCGTATTGCCGTGGAGAGAGATAACGAAAAGAACTCTGTCTTGAGGCTCTCATTACGCGACACTTCGCCACTGCGTGCCGCCGACGTGCTGAACACTCTTATTGAGGTCTACAACGAAGAATCCATTGAGGACCAGAAACGCATCCTTACTTATACCGAGAAATTCATCAATGAACGCATCGATTTCTTGATGAGTGATATTCATGATTATGAGAAGGTGTCGGTTAGTTTTAAGCAAACTCATAACATCATCGACACGAAAAGTTATGGCCAAACCTATGTAGCGACGAGTGCGTCAATGACCGAGGAAGCGAAACAACTGACGGCGCAAAAGGGCATGATTAGCTATCTGATTGGTTTCATCAGTGAAAATGAGGAGCAAATCATCCCAACGGGTGTGGTCGATCTTACGACGGATGCTGCCAACGCTATCACGGTCTATAACGACAACCTGATAAAGTTGGAGAAATACAAGGCGGATGGCGTTACTAACAACCCAACCGTTCAGAATCTTCTTGAAAATCAGACTACCTTGAGGGCTTCTATCATCACCTTACTGGAGACCAACCTTATCAGCATCGAAGAACGTATCGCAGCGGTCAACCGCGACAGGAATATTGCCAACTCGCAAATCCAGTCTGTTCCGCTTGCCCAATTGCGGCTTGACTCGGTGCAGCGTATGCAAGGCATCAAAGAGCAGTTGTATTTGCAATTGCTCAGCAAGCGTGAGGAACTGCTCATTACCACTCCGCAAATAGAGGCATCTTCAAAAGTGATTGACCAAGCCTATCCCAATTATAATCCCGTTGCGCCCAACGAAAAGAAATCGATTATGTCGGGTTTGCTCATTGGTCTCCTCGTCCCCGTTGGTGTTCTGGTGCTTCGTAGAATGTTGGATACGGCTATTCATGAGAGGGCAGATGTACAGAAGGCTTCGAACGTGCCTTTCCTCGGCGATGTTCCGTATCAAGCTGATTTGGCAAGCCATGCTGTCAGTGTGAGGGAAAACGGCCGTGACTCGCTCTCAGAATCATTCCGCCTTATTCGATCCAACCTTGAATATATGAAAGATAGGAAGGATGGTGCCCATGTCATTATGTTCACCTCTTTCATGGTCTCTTCGGGCAAGACTTTCGTCTCCACCAACTTGGCAACGAGTTTCGCCTTGGCATCGCGCAAAACAGTTATTGTTGACTTGGATGTCCGCAAGGGTACTTTGTTCAAGGTGTATGGAACGAGCACACGAGCGGGTGTTTCCAATTACCTTTCGGGTAAGATTGACAGTATAGACGATATCATTCATTCTGACGGGAAGGTGTCCAATTTGGACATCATCTTCTCAGGCCCTGTGCCGCCTAATCCCGCTGAATTATTGATGAACAACAGGTTGGATACTTTGGTTGAGGAGTTGCGCAAACGCTATGACTACATCTTCTTGGACAACGTGCCGTTAGGCATGGTGGCCGATGCCGACATCGTGAAGCGTGTGGCCGATACCACCATTTTGGTGCTTCGTGCTGGCAAGACCGACAAGCGCCTACTCTTTGATGTGGACAAATTCTACAAGGAAGGCAAATTCCCGAACTTATGTGTGGTGCTCAATTCGGTCAACAAGAAGAGACGCGGCTACGGGTATGGAGGTTATGGCTATGGCTATGGCTATGGCTACGGCTACGGCTATGGTTATGGATATGGATATGGATACGGTTATGGTTACGGATACGGCAACGAGGAAGAAGAAAAGAAGAAACGCTTCAAGCTGTTCCGCAAACGCCACCATCATCATAAACATGATCATTCAAATAAGCATAGCATTGATGGTGAGAATGCAGATGAAGGGAAGGAATGATAGGCCATGTTGGGAATGAAACATAAATTGCCGGAAGGCTTTTTCCAAGGAGCTTGTGACATGCATTGTCATTTGTTGCCAGGTGTGGATGACGGTTTCCCCACGGCGGAGCTGTCGTTACAGGCCTTGCAGAAGCTCGAGCAACAGGGCGTGATGAAAATGATTTTCACGCCCCATTTCATGAAGGAGTATCCTGACAACAATCGGGCGAACATCATGGCTAAGTTTGAGATGTTTAAGGCGGAAGCGAAAAACCATAGCAAAATGGAATTGCGCCTCGCGGCGGAATACATGCTGGATGCCCGTTTCTTGGAGCATTTTAAGCAGGGTTTCCTGACTTTGGACAAACAGGGTACACATGTGCTCTGCGAGACATCCTACATGATGTATGAACACAACGTCGCCGAAATGCTGTATGAGATCATGTTGGACGGTTTTCAGCCTGTGATTGCGCACCCCGAAAGGTATGAGTATGCCTCGAAAGGGCATTATTTCAAGTGGAAGGACAAGCGTTACAAGTTCCAGTTGAACTTGCTTTCGTTGGGAGGAGCTTATGGCGGCCCCGCAGCGGCCAAGGCGCATTTCCTATTGAAAGAGGGGATGTATGATTATGTAGGCTCCGATTTGCACAAATGGGATACCTTTGTGCGCTTTTCATCCCAAATCAAGCTGGGCAAGAAGGACATTGACAGAGTAGCACAACTTTTGGAGAACAACAAGGAACTTTTCGGCTGAGCCGATTGGGTTTTTAGGCATAAAACAAGCCATCCTGATGAGATTTTTCGTCGGGATGGCTTGTTTTGTGTTTCTTAGAAATTGTAGCCGAGCGAAAAATACATGCTAAACTCGCGGGTGCAGTTCGACCATTGTGCGGTCAGGGCAATCGGTCCGATGGGGCTGTTGTAGGCGTAGCGCAAGCCAACACCAGAATAGTGCTCCAAGTCAAGAGTACCTCTGTCGTAATTGTATTTGTTGTAACCCAAGAGGATGTTGTATGTTGCTGTAAGATAATGCTTCCCATAGAAATTGTAGCGCAAGTCGCAACGTGCGATGGCCGACCTGTCACTGGTTTCGTTGAGGTGGCTCACGCCGATGAAAGGCATTTGTTGGTCGACGTGACGCCCAGGGATGTCGCCGCCAATGGCGTTCCAAAGGTTGGCGTACAGCGGTTTGCCGAACACCATGCGGCCGTAGAATTGTGGAATGATGGTAAACTTGCCGTTTTTCGGGGTGATGTATCCCTCGAAGGAAATGGCAAGGTCTTGCACGGCGCTTCTAGGATTCGCTGGGTCTAAGTAGAGGCGTGTGTTGAGACTGGCATTGATGCCGTTTCGGGCGAAATAACTGTGGTCCATGTTGTCGAAATTGAGGTTGAGGTAAGGCCCGAACAGTTTATTGTCGTCGAAATCGGAGGTTTGCGTCATGACGATGCCGAGGGTGTCGGAGATGTTGATGCCCAAAAAGGTTTGATCGAAGTGGGTGGCGGTGTAAGCGAAGCCCAAAGAGGTGTTGATGTTGAATAGTTGGAATTGTGATATGTAGGAACTGACTTGGCTCTGCACGTAGTGCAAATTGGTGTTTCTGTGGATGTCTTGTACCATCACCTTGAAGTGTTGGCTGCGGAAGTCGTAGGCGAGATTGAAGTTGGCTACGGGAATCAGCGAATAGGTGGCGGTCACGTTGAGGCGGGGGTTGTAACTCAGTCTGCCTGTCAAGTTGAGCTTGAATCCCGAAAGGCGTTTCTCATTGATGCCGAGATTGATGAGCATGGCGGCACCTTCTTCGGTGTCATAGCGCGTGCCGATGCCCACCACATGGGGTTGGGTTGGCTTGAAGTTAAGGATAAGTTTGTAGGTTTGGATAGTGTCAGTAGGGAGCTCGAAGTGATTTTCATAAATGTTATAAGTGATGTCGTTGAAGGCTCCTGTGCCTCGGAAGATGCTCACGGCCCGGTCGATGTCTTTTGCTGAAACAGGCTCGCCCATCTTGAGCCCGCCTTTTTTGGACAACCATTTGCTTTGTTCTATGTTGCTTTGGTTCATGGTGATGGAACTGATGATGATAGGCTCGTCCTTGAGGTTCCTCGCCCTGGGCGCATGAAGTTCCTTGCTGACGGGATGTCCTGCTATTGAGTCGAGGTGTTGCTTGATGCTGAGTAATTGGTCGTGGTGTTCAGTGGCTTCCTTGTAGCCACGCCTGACCAAAGAATCGATGGCACTAGGCGTGAAACTGAGCATTCCATAGCCTGTGATGTCTGGACACAAATGCACATTGCAAAGTTTCCGGTTTTCTTCTCGTTTTGAGTTTGTGGCATTATTTATCAAATAATTCAACACAAGTGGCAAGGCGGGAATTTCGTTAAGCTCGTTCTCTTGCTTGTCGGATACTTCCACTCCGATGATGATGTCAGCCCCCATCTCTCGAAGCACGTCGGCGGGGAAATTGTTGACAAGCCCGCCGTCCACGAGCACCATGTGGTTCATGAGGACGGGCGAAAATACGCCTGGGATGGCCATGCTGGCACGCATGGCTGTAGGAACGCTACCTTGGCGAATGATGACTTCCTTGCCTGTGGTGATGTTGGTAGCCACACAAGCAAAGGGGATGGGAAGGTTGTTGAAGTCCATTTCTTCCTGATAGCCAATGCACAGGTCGTTGAACAAGTTGATGAGTTCGGTATTGTTGACGTAGGCGCTGGGCAAAAAACTGACGGGTAGTTGCCTCTCCATTTTTTTCTTGAAGATGCCGCCGACACTGAAAGGGATGTTAATGATGTAAGTGCCGTTGCGGTAACGCATTTCTGGTGACATCACCAGGCGGTCAATCCTATTGCCCACGTATTCTGACCAGTTCATGTTGGCAATCAAATTCCCCAGCTCATCGGGAGAATAGCCCATGGCATAAAGTCCGCCGATGATGGAGCCCATGCTGGTGCCAGCCACATAATCGACAGGAACCCCTATCTCTTCGAGGTATTTCAGCACGCCAATGTGAGATGCACCTTTGGCGCCGCCACCGCTGAGGACTACGCCGACTTTCGGGCGTGGTGGCTGGATTTGGACGGAATGCTGTTGGGCATGTGTGCCCAAAGAGAATAGAAATGCTGTGAGAATCAATGCAAAGCGCTTCATATCAATCTTATTTTGTCAGAAAGTGTAACCTAATGAGAAATAAACTCCCACCTGTTTCGTGAAGTCGGAGTAATGTCCCGTCAAGCTGATGGGGCCAATGGGACTCTTAAAGGCGTATTTGAGCCCAAAGCCTGAATATTTCGCATCAAACTCGCCTTTTGAGGACTGGAAGGGTAAATCGAGGCAGAAGGCATAGTTGTAAATGGCAGTGATATAGTTGTTTTTGAAGAAGTTATAACGCAAGTCGATGCGGAGGACGGTGGTCAGGTCGGCGGTGGCCACAACGTGGTTGATGCCTACAAAGGGTAGGTGTCTTTCAGAATAGCGTCCGGGCACTTCGCCGCCTATCATGTTCCAAAGGCTGGCGTTGTCGATGTCGTTGAAAGCATAATGGCCGTAGATTTGAGGGATGAGCGTCACCTTGTCCTGCCAGGGGGTGAGGTAGCTTTGGAACGAGAAGCCTATGTCTTTCATCGTATTGCCGACGTTGTTGGCATCGAAATAGAAATGGCCGCTAAGTGTGGTGTTGATGCCGCGGCGCGCAAAATAGCTGTCGTCGAGGTTGTCGTAGCCGATGATGAAATTGGGGCCAAACAGGTACTTGTTGTTGAAGAGCGAAGAGGAAAGCAACGACAATGCTGTCGAGTCGTTGGAGAGGTTGTTCAGACCCACTTGGGTGAAGGCAGTCGAGACGACGGAGAAACCCACGACGGCGTTAAGGTTCAGGATTTGGTATTGGGAAATGTACCCTTTGAATTCATGCTTCTGCAAACGAATGTTGAGGTTCCCGTTGTCGGGCACCGACAATCTCATGAGGTCGTTGCGGTATTCGTAGGCCAAGCTGAAATTGGCCAAGGGGAAAAATGAATAAGTGACCGTGGCATTGACTTTGGGATTGAAGCTGAGTTTTCCCATGAGGTTGAGCTTGAAACCCGAGAGTCGCTTCTCGTTGTAGCCAAGATTGAACAGCAGCGCGGCACCTTCTTCGGTGTCGTAACGCGCTCCAAAACCGAAGATGTCAGGGCTTTTGGGGTGCATCCGGAACGAAAGCTCGTATTCCGTTTGGGCAGAGTCCAAAGGAGTGAGGTTGTAGGAGATGGCGTCGAAGGTACCCGTGCCACGGTAGCGCTTGATGGCATAATCGATTTTCTCCGTCGTGATGAGACTGTTTTCATGCAACCTGCCTTCGCGTTTCAGCCATTTGGCTTGTCTTTCAGTTGGGCTGTCCATCGTAATGGATTTGACGAAGACGGAGCTTTTATAGAATCCCGTGGCCTTAGGCGCTTGGAGCGTTTTCCCCACAGGATGGCCAGCGATGGAATCGACGCGTTGCTTGATGAGGGAAAGGGCTTCGTGATACTTTTGCGCTTCTTTGTAACCCCTAACGATAAGTGTGTCTATGGCTTGTTGGTTGAAAGTGAGCGGCCCAAATTCCGCGGTGTTGGGCTTAATGAGCACGTCGCAGAGTTTCTTGTTTTCCTCACGCTTGACGTGGATGGCGAAGTTGTACATATAGTCGACGAGCTTCGCGACGGAAGGAATCTTGTCGCCGATGAAATACCGCTCGTTGGTGAACTCGATGCCGATGATAATGTCGGCACCCATTTCGCGGAGTACATCGGAAGGGAAGATGTTGACCATGCCGCCGTCGTAGAGCAGCTTGCCGTCGATGACGACAGGAGAGAAGATGGCGGGAAAGGCCATGCTCGCCCGCATGGCTTTGGAAAGGCTTCCGCTGTGTAACACCACTTCTTCACCCGCAACGATGTCGGTGGCGATGCAGGCAAAGGGGATGGGCAAGTCGTTGAAACTGATGGAGTCTTGATACCCTTGACAAAGCGCGTTAAACAAGTTGTCTACGTCGTTGTTGTTCACGTAGGCACTCGGTAGTTCGCTGAGGAACGACTCAATGAGGCCGTCGCGCAAAATGCCCCTGATGTTGAACGGAATGTCAAGGAGTTGTCTGCTGTAGCGGTTGCGTTGCTCTGTCGATAGCAGCGAGCGGTCGAGTCTGTTGCCAATGTAGTTTTTCCATTGCACGGATGTGATGATGTCGGTTAGTTCGTCGGGAGAATAGCCCATGGCATATACGCCCCCGATGATGGATCCCATGCTAGTACCGATTACATAGTCGATGGGAATGTCAAGTTCCTCAAGGTATTTTAGTACACCGATGAACGAGGCACCGCGTGCACCGCCACCGGCCAACACCAACCCGACCTTGGGTCGGGCCGGCTGGCTGATGGTATCGTTGGTCCCCTTTGCCCAGGGCACGATGAGGCCAACTAATAGGATGAGGAACAGACGTCTCATGAAGGCTTATTTTAGTCCGCGAGCTTTCAGATAAGGCTCGTAATCAGGATCTTGACCACGGAACTTGCGGTATTGCGCCATGCCTTCGTCGTTGCCGCACTCTTGCAGGCAGTTCTTGCGGAACGAGGCAGCCAGTTCAGGATTGAAGAGGTTGCCAGAGGTCTTGAAGTAGTTGAAGGCATCCTTGTCCAACACTTCGGCCCAAGTGTAAGCGTAATAGCCCGCGCTGTAGCCCCCGTTGAAGATGTGGGCGAAGTTGGTGCTGCGATAACGAGGCAGGATTTCTTGCATCAAGCCGATGGCATCCATCTGCTCTTTTTCGAAGGCATCCACATCAAGGTCTTTTATCTCGGTCAGCTCGTGGAACTTCATGTCGAGAATGGAGGCGGCGATGAGTTCGGTAGTCATGAAGCCTTGGTTGAACAAAGCACTGTTCTCAATCTTATTGATGAGGCTGTCGGGCATGACTTCGCCCGTCTTGTAGTGCTTGGCGTACATGCGGATGACCTCAGGCTCGGCAACCCAGTTCTCCATGATTTGAGAAGGCAGTTCCACATAGTCGTGAGGCACGTTGCCGCAGGTGCGAGTGTAAAGGCCATCGGAGAAGAAAGCGTGCAGCGAGTGGCCGAACTCGTGCCACATGGTTTCGGTCTCGTCCCAAGTGAGCAGGGCAGGCGTGTCGCCCGAGGCGGGGGTGAAATTCATCACCAATGAGACCACAGGATAGATCTTCTTACCGTTGATGTCGTGGCCGCTCTCGCGGAAGCTGGTGCACCAAGCGCCGCCGCTCTTCGACTCGCGCGGATAGTAGTCGAGATAGAGGATGCCGAGGAAGTCACCATTGGCTTCCTTCACCTCGTATGTCTCCACGCCAGGATAATACACTGGCAAATTGGTGTTTTGCGTGAAAGTCACACCATAAAGCTTGTTGGCAGCCTCAAACATGCCGTTGCGCACATTGTCGACGGTGAGATAGGGCTTGATGTAGTTCTCGTCAAAGTCGTATTTGGCCTTACGGAGTTTCTCGGCATAATACCACCAATCCCAGCCTTCTAGCTTGATGTTGGCGCCTTCGGCATCGGCGATGGCTTGCATCTCAGCGAGTTCCTTCTTAGCCAACTGTTGTGCAGGATTGAAGATGTCGATGAGGAACTTGTCCACCGTTTTGGAATCTTGAGCCATGTTGACTGCCAGCACATAGTCGGCATAATTTTCATAACCAAACAACTTGGCTTTTTGCACGCGCAACTTACACATCTCGTTGACGAGGCTCTTGTTGTCGAACTCGTTGTTGTTGTCGCCACGGTTGTAGTAGGCCTTGTACATCTTTTCGCGCAGCTCGCGCTTGTCGGCGAATTGCAGGAAGGGGATGAGGCTGGGCTTGCTGAGTGTGAATACCCATTTGCCCTCCATACCTTCGGTCTTGGCTTGCTCAGCGGCGGCATCGATGCTGGTTTGGGGGAGTCCGGCAAGATCGGCCTCATTGTCGATGACAAGCTTATAGTTGGCGTTTTCCTTCAAAAGGTTGTTGCCGAATTGCAGACTCAAAGTGGAAAGTTGCTCGTTAATTTGGCTCAACTCGGCTTGCTTTTCGGCAGGAAGACCAGCACCACTACGGATGAAGTCTTGGTGGTACTTTTCCACCACGCGAATCTGCTGGTCGTCGAGACCCATTTCGTTACGGTGCTGATACACATGGTTGATACGCTCGAAGAGCTTCGGGTTCATGGAGATGGCGTCGCCGTGCTTCGAAAGCATGGGCAGCACCTGCTCGGCGATGTTGATCATCTCGTCGTTGGTGAGGCATTCGTTGAGGTTAAAGAACACATTGCTGACGCGGTTCAGAATCTTGCCCGACTTGTCTAAAGGCAGGATGGTATTCTCGAAGGAAGGGACCTCTTCGTTGTTGACAATAGCCTCCACCTCAGCCTGCTGCTCGGCGATGCCGGCTTCAAACGCGGGCATGTAGTGTTCGTTCTTGATTTGGTCGAACGGTGGCACCTGGAAGGGTGTCGTGTATTCGGTCAGGAAGGGATTTGGAGTTTCAGTCTCGGTTTTAGGCTCGTTGTTGGAAGTGCACGAGGCCAAGGTGATTACGCTTAATGCGATCATGTTGATAAGTTTTTTTGCCATATTGTTGAATATTTGATGATTCTTTTGCCGCTGCAAAGATAAAAAATGTTGTTTTTTCTTTCGTGTGAAAAAAAACATTATTTTTGTAGTCAGTTTTTATGAGAGAAAAACAAGAACGAGATATATTATGAGTTACATTTCCTGGGATAAGAAAAAACTAGTCAATTTGGAGTTTACACTCAACCGTGAAGTGTTGCGTTCCAACGCTTTAGGCGCATTTCTCGCCACCACGGTGATAGGCTGCAACACGAGAAAATACCACGGTTTGTTGGTGGTGCCGCAGCCGCAATTGGACAACAACAACCATGTTTTGCTTTCGAGCCTCGACGAGACCATTATCGAAAACAAGGAGGAATTCCACCTCGGCGTGCACATGTACCCTGATGGCATTTTTGCCCCGCGTGGTCACAAATACCTCCGCGACTTCACCGCTGACCCGATGCCGAAACTGACGTATCGCATTGGTAACGTGGTGCTTGACAAGGAACTGATTTTCTCTTCGACCGAGGCACGACTCTTTGTGCGTTATACCTTACAAGAGTCGGCGGTGCCGATTACCTTACGGGTGCTGCCGTTTTTGGCTTTCCGCAACGTCCACATGCTGACGCACGAGAACCATGAGGCCAGCCGAAAGGTGGAACTGGTGAAAAATGGCGCTTCATGGCAGCTTTACAAAGACTATTCGAGGCTGTATTTGCAGTTCTCGAAGGCGGTGGAATACACCCATGTGCCGCATTGGTACTATAATATGTTCTATATCCGAGAACAGGAACGTGGCTACGAAGCTGCTGAGGATCAGTTTGTCCCGGGTTTCTTTGAGTTGCAGATGAAGAAGGGCGACACTGTCATTCTTTCCGTCAGTCTTGAGGATCAGAATCCTGCAGCCATCAAGCGGCAGTGTGAGGCCGAGGTGAAGCGCTTGTTGCCCCAGACAAGTTATGAAGACTGTCTGCTGAAGGCCGCCCAACAGTTTATCATCCATGATGCAAAGGGAACGCGCCTTTGGGCAGGTTTCCCGTGGTTCGGCTCTTGCAGTCGCGATACCTTCCTGTCGTTGCCTGGCATCACTATGGCTCAAGGCGACGAAAAGACCTTTACTGCGGCTTTGGATTACCTTGTTTCGAGAATGCAAGGCCCCTTCTTCCCGCACCGTTACTACCAGAAGAGTTTGTATTTCACCGCGGTAGACTCGCCCTTGTGGTTCTTCTATGTGTTGCAACTCTACGAAAAGATGCTGGGCAAGGACAAGAAAGACATTTGGAAGAAATACAAGAAGCCGATGACGACCATCTTGGAGAGCTTCATCGCGGGCACGGACTTCAACGTGCATACTTTGGACAACGGTCTGCTCTATGCCGGCAACCGCGACTTGGCCCTCACGTGGATGAACGTCTTCGCACAAGGCAAACCTTGGACGCCGCGTACGGGCTTGGCCATCGAGGTCAATGCGCTATGGTATAACGCCCTGTGTTATGGTGTGGAACTGCTGAAAGCCGCTGAGCCAAAGAGCACACTGCTCAAGAAATGGTCGGATTTGGCTGACAGGGTGAAAGTCTCTTTTGCCGACACTTTTTATAATAAGGCGACCAACAACTTCTATGACTATGTGAATAGCAACGAGAAAAATGAGCAGGTGCGACCCAATATGATGCTGGCCGCCGCTTTGCCATATAGCCCGATGAGCGACGAGATGCAGAAACGCGCTTTCGACATCGCCCACTCCGAGCTGCTGACGACACGTGGCATTCGCTCTCTGTCGCCTAACGACGAGAATTATAAGGGCATTAGCATTGGAAATCACAGCGAGCGTGAACGCGCCTACCACAACGGCACAGCCTTCCCTTGGCTGATAGCTTTCTATGCCGACCTCTCAGTGAAATTGTTTGGAAAGACTTCACTGCCCTATCTGGAAGATTTGTATAATGGCTTTGAGGAGGCTATTAAAGACAACGGCATCGGCACGGTGTCTGAGATCTACGATGGCAACCCGCCCTTCGAGGCAAGAGGCTGCATCTCGCAGTCGACTAGCGTGGGTGCCTTGCTTTACCTGCATTACTTGATTACAGAATTAAATAAGAAAGGAGGCTCAAAATGAGAGTCCTAATGTTTGGGTGGGAGTTCCCGCCTCATATTACTGGTGGCCTTGGAACGGCTTGCTTCGGCATGACCAAAGGCCTGGCCAAAAACGATGTGGACGTACTCTTCGTAGTGCCGCGTGCCTACGGTGACGAGGACGAGACCAATGTCCGTTTGCTCAACGCCAGCGACGTGACCATCGACATCGATCACGAGAAAGACCGCAGCTATTGGGAGCGCGTGCAGTACATGGAGATTGGCTCCAACATCATCCCGTATGTCGGGCCGGAGAACTTTGCCAATGTGTTGGAAAGCGACCGTCATGTGGTGGAGAATTTCAACCGCACGGGTTCGGTGTTCGCGCGCAACTACCAGTTCTCGGGCAAATACGGCATGAACCTGATGGAGGAGGTGGCACGCTATGCCTTGATTGGCTCGTCATTGGCCACCAAATACGACTTCGACGTCATCCACGCCCACGACTGGCTGACCTATTCGGCGGGCATCGCGGCGAAGGAGACCACGGGCAAGCCGCTGGTGGTGCACATGCACGCCACGGAGTTCGACCGTTCAGGCGAGAATATCAACAAGGATGTGTACGCCATCGAACGTAGGGGCATGGAAGCCGCTGACCGCGTGATCACGGTGAGCAATCTGACCCGCAACATCGTCATCAACAAATACGGCATCGACCCCGCCAAGGTCGTGACGGTGCACAATGCCGTGGAGCCTAACGACAAACCCAAGTCAGAATATGAACGCAGTGGTCTTGATGCCAAGGTGGTGACCTTCCTTGGAAGAATCACCTACCAGAAAGGTCCGGAGTACTTCATTGAGGCGGCCTACAAGATCCATCAGGTCGACCCGAGTATCCATTTCGTGATGGCGGGCACGGGCGACATGTTGGAGAAGATGATCCGTCGTGTGGCACAATTGGGTATGGGTAGCCATTTCCACTTCACAGGCTTCCTGAAGGGCGATGCCGTCGACCAGATGTTTGCCATGACCGACGTGTTCGTCATGCCATCCATCTCCGAGCCGTTCGGCATCGTGCCGTTGGAGGCCATGCGTCTGAACGTGCCTGTGGTCATCAGCAAGCAGTCGGGTGTTTCCGAGGTCGTCAAGCACGCCTTGAAGGTCGACTTTTGGGACATCAACGGTCTGGCCGACGCGATTTATGGCCTCTGCCATTACGAAACCTTGGCCAATTGTTTCAAGGATCAAGGTAAGGACGAGGTGGACAGCCTCAAGTGGGAAGCCGCCGCAAAGAAGATCAAGGCGGTTTATGAGTCGGTAGTTTAATTAGCGAATAATAAAAAACATACAATATGAGCAAATCAATCTGTTTCTATTTTCAAGTGCATCAGCCTTATAGGCTTCGCACGTATCGTTTCTTCGAGATCGGGAAGAAACACTACTACTATGATGATTACAGTAACCGCATGATCATGCGGCGCGTGGCGGAGAAATGCTACCTGCCCATGAACGACCTGTTGATGCGCCAAATCGAGAAGTTTGGCGACAAGTTCAAGGTGGCCTTTTCCTTCTCGGGCATCGCCATCGAGCAGATGGAACAATATGCGCCGGAGGTGCTGGAGAGCTTCCAAAAACTGGTTGCGACAGGCCATGTGGAAGTGCTTTCCGAGACCTATGCCCACTCCTTGGTCTCGCTTTCTAGCAAGGATGAGTTCAAGCGGCAGGTGACGGCTCACAAGCACAAGATGAAAGAAGTGTTTGGCGTCACACCGAAGACCTTCCGCAACACGGAGTTGATTTACAGCGACGAAATCGGGGCGATGGTGGCTGACATGGGCTACAATCTTATGCTCACTGAGGGCGCAAAACATATCTTAGGTTGGAAGAGTCCCAACTATATGTATGCCAATGCCATCAATCCGAAACTGAAGGTTTTGTTGCGCAACTTCAAGTTCAGTGATGAGATCGCCTTCCGCTTCGTGCAGGACAGCTTCCGCGCCGAGGACTTTGTCAATTGGCTGAATGTCTTGCCAGAGGAGGAAGAAGTGGTCAACATCTTCATGGACTACGAGACCTTTGGCGAGCACCAATCGGCCGAGACGGGCATCTTCAACTTTATGGAAGCTTTGCCTGAGGCCATCCTGAAAGGCAGCAAGTTCAAGTTTGCCACGCCGCAGGAGTTGGCCAAAGCTTTACAACCGGTGAGTGCCGTCAATGTACCCAATGTGTTGTCGTGGAGTGATGAGGAGCGCGACCTGACGGCTTGGCTAGGTAACCCCTTGCAGGACGACGCCTTCCGCGCCTTGTACGACCTCTCGGCCAAGGTGCATCGCATCAAGGACGAAGAATTGCAACAGGATTGGACGATGCTCCAAACCTCAGACCACTTCTACTACATGTGCACGAAATGGCTCTCTGATGGCGTGGTGCACAAGTATTTTAACCATTATGCCTCGCCTTACGATGCCTACATCAATTACATGAACGTCCTTACCGACTTTGCCGACAGAGTGAAGAACTTGTCGAAGCGGAAAACCGAAAAATCTTGAATTTTAAATTTTGAATTTTAAATCACAAATGAAAAACCCCGAATACCTTTTTGAAACCAGTTGGGAAGTTTGCAACATGGTGGGCGGCATCTATACAGTGCTTTCGTCCAAGTCGAATGCGATGCGTCAATTACTTGGCGATCATTATATTACGGTTGGCCCCGATGTCGTGAAAGAGGCACATGAGACCTTGTATTTCATTGAAGACAACGAGCTTTTCCCCGAATGGCGTGAGAAGGCCTTGAGTCAGGGCTTGAAATGCCGCATCGGACGCTGGAAGATCGAGAGTAGCCCAATTGCCATTTTAGTGGACTACACTCCTTTGTATCAGTCTAAGAATGAGATACTTGGCCATCTTTGGGAACAATACGAACTTGACAGCATCCGTGGTCAGTGGGATTACATCGAACCAGTGCTGTTCGGCTATGCCGCTGGCCAAGTGATAGAGAGTTTTGTGAACTTTAACTTACAGTCTATCAACAATATCGTGGCGCATTTCCATGAGTGGATGGCTGGTTCTGGTGTGCTTTATTTAAAAGAGCATTGCCCACAGATAGCCACGGTGTTCACGACCCATGCCACTTATATCGGTCGTGCCATTTCGGGCAACGGCTTGCCGCTTTATGAGAACTTGAAGTCGTATCTGCCTTCGGTGATGGCCATGCAGTTCAATATCGTATCACAGCAGTCGATGGAGCAGAAGGCGGCCAAAAACGCTGACGTTTTCACGACGGTAAGCGACATCACGGCGCAAGAGTGTGAGCAGTTCCTTTACCGCAAGCCTGATGTGGTGACGATAAACGGTATTGACCACCCACTGCGAAAGGATGCCCAGGCATTTGCCAAGAAGCGCAATGCCACCCGGGAACAGGTTTTGAAAATCGTTGAAACCCTTTGTGGCGAGCCTATTGACCGCAACTGCCTGATGGTCATCAATAGTGGTCGCTACGAATTCAAGAACAAGGGCATTGACTTGTATATTGAGGCCTTGCGCCGCCTGAATGTGGACAAGAACCTGAAGCGCACTGTTGTTGCTGTGATTGCCGTGCCAAGTCATATCGCAGGCCCGTCAAAGGACTTGCAGCATCGCCTTGATGGTACCAACGCCATCATGGGGCACACCGATTTTCCCGCTACTCACCATGTCTTTGAATATGAGAACGATGCGATTTTAAACACCTTGCGTAACGCTGGCTTGCAAAACGACACCAACGACAAGGTGAAGGTGATGTTCGTGCCAGCTTACCTTAATGGTGACGACGGCATTTTCAACTTGACGTATTCTGAATTCCTCGCTGCCTTCGATTTCTCGGTATTCCCCTCGTATTACGAGCCTTGGGGCTACACGCCGCTTGAGAGTGTGGCCTTGGGCATCCCAACTTTGACGACAGATGTATCTGGTTTTGGGAAGTTTGTCCAGCAAAAGTTTGGCGACAATGAGGCTGTCGTTGTGGCGCATCGTAAGGATGGCGATGCCGAAAAAGTGATAGAGGTCATCGTCGATTCCTTGCGCCGTTTTCTCGGCATGACCGAAAAGGGTATGAACAAGGTTTCGGAAGAAGCCTTGAAAGTGGCTGAGAAACTGTTGTGGAAAGACTTGATTGTTAATTACGAAAAAGCCTATGACATAGCGCTTGAAAAATCGGGAGGCCGTCACTATATGTTGGAACCAGTGCCATATGCCGAGTTGTTGCATGAGGTGGTCTATCAGAAAAATGATACTCCAAGTTGGAAGAAAGTACTGGTTCAACCTGTTTATTCTGAGGAGATGCGCAAACTGGAGGAACTCTCGCGCAACATCTGGTGGTGCTGGAATGTGGATGCCGTGGAATTATTCGAGTCCATCGACCCCGAAGCATGGAAAGCCACAGAGCAAAACCCCGTCGCCTTGATGAAAGGCCTCTCAGTGGAGCAAATTGCTGACCTTGAGAACAATGAAGACTTCATCGATCGCCTGAACAAGGTTTACGGTCAATTCAAGGAATACATGGGACAGCCTACACAGCAAAAGGATCTCATCGCTTATTTCAGCATGGAATACGGCCTGATGAAGTGCCTGAAAATCTATTCAGGAGGCCTCGGCATCCTGGCTGGCGACTATATGAAACAGGCTTCCGATTCGAACGCTAACATGGTGGGAATCGGATTGTTATATCGTTACGGCTACTTCGCTCAGGAAATCACCGTTTCAGGCGAGCAGCGTGCCGAGTATATTCCGCAACGGTTCTCGCAACTGCCACTGATTCCTGTCCGCGACGAGCACGGCGACTGGGTGAAGGTGAGCATCGCCTTCCCAGGACGCTCGGTCTATGCCAAGGCCTGGCGCGTCGATGTGGGTAGGGTAGGGCTGTACCTGCTCGATACCGACATTGAAGAGAACTCTACTGAGGACCGTGGCATCACGAGTCGGTTATATGGCGGTGACAGCGAAATGCGCATCAAACAAGAGATGTTCCTTGGCGTGGGCGGCATTCGTTTGCTCGAAGCACTCGGATTGAAACCCATTGTGTATCATTGCAATGAGGGTCATGCGGCCTTCAGCGGACTTGAACGCTTGCGTGTGTATATCAACAAGCACAATCTCGATTTTGATGTAGCTTTGGAGCTGGTCAGGACTTCGACTTTGTTTACGACGCACACCCCTGTACCTGCCGGACACGATGCTTTTGAGGAGCATCTCATCCGTACTTACATGCCACACTATGCCAACCGCATGAATATCAGTTGGGAACGCTTTATGGGCTTGGGCCGCTTCAATCCGAATGACCCGAATGAAAAATTCTCAATGAGCGTCCTGGCCACCAACCTCAGCCAAGAGGTGAATGGTGTGAGCAAGATTCACGGACGTGTGTCAAGAGAGATGTTCCAGTCGCTGTGGCCGGGCTATTTCGCCGAGGAGAACCACATCGGAAGCGTCACCAACGGCGTACACCTACCTACTTGGGCCGATCGCAAATGGCAACGGCTCTATTGGAAGACCTTTGGTAACGATCTTGTTGACAATCAATCTGATGTGAAGGTATGGGAACGCATTTATGATGTGCCGGATGCAGAAATCTGGAATATCCGTAAGCAACTCAAGCACGAACTGATTGCTTATCTCGGTGAAAAAGTGAAAGAGGATATGCGCCAACGCCAAGAAAGTCCGAAACTGATTCTACAGACGGTCAACAACCTGAACGAGAATGCTTTAATCGTTGGTTTTGCTCGTCGCTTTGCTACCTACAAGCGCGCACATTTGCTCTTTGGCAACTTGGAACGCCTTTCGCAGTTGGTCAACGACCCGAAACGCCCTGTCATATTTCTCTTTGCAGGCAAGGCACACCCCAACGACAAGGCTGGTCAAGACCTTATCAAGATGATTATCGACATCTCACGCAAGCCTGAGTTTATTGGTAAGATTTTGTTTATCAGTAACTACGACATGGAATTGGGCAACCGCCTGACGAGTTGCGTCGATGTGTGGCTCAACACGCCGACGCGCCCACTTGAAGCCTCTGGCACCAGTGGCGAAAAGGCTGTGATGAACGGTGTGCTCAACTTCTCCGTACTTGATGGTTGGTGGGCTGAGGGCTATCGTCCTGATGCAGGTTGGGCCATTCAGGAAAAACGTACCTATCAGGACCAGCGTTATCAAGATGAAATGGATGCCGAAACGATTTACAACACACTAGAGAATGAGATAGTTCCGCTCTATTTCGCACGTTCCAAGGAGGAAGTCCCGACAGGTTGGGTGGCTGCGATGAAAAAGTGTTTGGCTGAGATTTCGCCCCGTTTCACGATGAAACGCATGATGGATGATTATTTCGAGTTGTATTACAACAAGTTAATCAAGCGCACGAATTGGATGCGGGCCAACCGTTACCAAAAGGCCTTTGAAATCAACTCATGGAAGAACCGCGTTCGTGCCAATTGGGACAAGATTGAGGTGAAGTCACTGATTTTGCCCGACACCGACGTGCGTCCGCTCACCTTTGGCGAATTGTTCATTGCGGAAGTTACGCTACTCACACCAGATTTGGAACCTGGAGACATTGGTGTCGAGTTGCTGTTTGGCAACAAGAACAGCAATGTGGTGGATGAAATTGACCTCATTGAGAAGATGAAGCTCGTCGATTCGGGCGATGGCTGGGTGAAATATTATATCAAGGTGCCGATGAAGCGCGCTGGTATTTACAATTACACCTTCCGTGTTTATCCTACTAACCCGATGCTACCGCATCGCCAGGATTTTCCGTTGGTGAAGTGGATTTAATCGCCCTTGAGCGTTGAACTCAAGTGGTAATGCCCGCTGCCGTAAATGGCTGATTGATAGCCATCGGCAGTGGGCATTTGTATTTCTGCAGTGGTGTTGGCGGGAATGGTGATGTCCCAATCAAAACGGTTGCCTTCGCGTTTCCAATGGCTCTCGATACGGCCTGAAACAGATTTAAAAGTGCAGTTTACAAAGCTCAGTCCTTCAATGGGATAGGGCTTCAACAAGATTTTGCTGTAGCCTGGCTCAAGGGCACGGATGCCGCCGAGGTATTCATATTCCCATAGGATGAGGTCGCCGAGCAGCATTACATGGTTGCCCGAGTTCATGGCAGGATCGGCGGTGTTGCCGTTCCAGAGTTCCCAAATGGTGGTGGCGCCGTTGCGGACCATGTAGCCCCAACTCGGGTAGGTGTCGTTGGTGGCAATCTTCATTGCGAGGTCACCATGACCGTATTCCGTTAGGCAGCGCATCAGCTGCTGTATGCCGATGACGCCCGTTGAGACATGGCCGTCGCATTCGTTCATCGTCTTGTCAACGATGCTTTCCATCACCTTATCTTCCAAACCTTTCGGCACCATGCCGAACCATAAAGGCAAGATGTTGGCAGTGACGGTGTTGTTGGCGTAGACTCCCGTCACTCGGTTGAAATACTTGTCGTTGAAGGCGATGGTGGAGGTGGTGATTTCCTGCTTGAAGAATGCCACGTCTTCATCGAAGCCTAAAATCTCAGCAAACTTGGCCATCTTGTCACAGAGGTAACAATAGAACGGCGTGGAGATGACCGTAGCATCGGTGATGCGAGACGCGTCGTTGGAGTGGATGAGCTCGAGTGACTCGGGCGGCATGCACCAATCGCCGTAGGTGTCGCGGGGCATGAGTCCACCTCTCATGTAGTCGTTTTTCATGTGTAGCATCCACTTTTTCAGGGCGTTGTAATGCTGGCGGATGGGTTCAAGGTCGCCGAAACGGGTGTAAAGCATGTCGGCCACAGTGACCACGGCGCCAGGCCAGGTCATGTTGTCGGTGTAGCCGCGCCAATAGGGTGGGATGACATTGGGTAGCGAGCCGTTGTCCCACTGGCTGTCTTCGGCATCGGTGAGCCATTTGGCGTAGAGTTGGTGATTGCCGAAAATGTATGACTCACCGTAGTTGCCCGTGGTGCGGTCGCCGGTCCAGCCCAAACGCTCGTCGCGTTGCGGGCAGTCCGTAGGCATGGAGCGGTAATTGCCGCGAATGCCCCAATAGGCGTTGTGATACACGGCGTTGATGATTTCATTGGAGGTCTCAAACGAACCCGTAACGGGCATCTCGTCGTAAATCACCCAGCCTTCGAAATCATCCAAATTGGGCGTTTCGCGCAGGCCGGAAATTTCAACGTAGCGGAATCCATGATAGACGAACATCGGGCGCCAATGTGTTTCACTGCCTTTCATAATGAGACGATCAGTGCATTCCGCGCCGCGCAGGTTGGCGGTATAAAGCAGGCTGTCAGGAGTCAATAATTCGGCGAAACGCAGGGTTACGGTGTCGCCCGCCTGTTGTCCGCGCACCTTTATATTAATGAAGCCGACCATGTTTTGGCCCATGTCCAAATACCATTTGTCGCCCTTCTGGAACAGGCTGACAGGCTTCAGCGTGTCCATCATGGTGATGTTGGGGTTGGGTTGGGCACTGAGTTGGCCTTCAGGAGCCTCGACGAGTTCGGCTTGGAGCCAGTCGGAATCGTCGTAGCCGAATTTGTTCCAATTGCCAAGTTCAAAGTTCTCATCGTAGGTCTCGCCGTCATATTCATTGGCGGTGCGGATGGGGCCTCGGTTGGTGATTTTCCATGTTTCATCGCTGATAATCAGTTCCTTTTGACCGTTTTCGTAGGTCACTTCCAATTGCAACAGCAGTCGTGGTATGCCAAAGCCAAACACGTTTTCGGAGTCGTCCCAATTGGGATTCTTGGCGTTATAGCGTATCGTTGTGTAGCGACCACCTTCAAGGATGATGCCGATGGCATTGTCGCCGCTGTTGAGCATTCTTGTGACATCGAAAGTGTTGAAATACACGCGTTTGGAGTACCAAGAAAGGGTAGGCTTCAGCAACTCCTCCGGCGCGATTTCGGTGCCGTTGAGGTAAGCACTATAAACTCCCATTCCGCTGACATAAAGCCTTGCCTCACTGATTTCGCCATGAAGGGCAAACTCCTTGCGCAAGTAACGCGCTGCCAAGCGGGTGTGACCTTCCAAAACATCCTCCTCAAACTCATGCCCAATCCATTTTGCTTGCCAGTCGTCTTGGCTCAACAAACTGATTTCAAAAGATCGCACCTCACTCTCCACTTTGGCCTTCCCTTTGTCGTTTTTGACGGTGGCGATGACTTTCCAATAGGCCTTGTCACGGCTTTGGAGTGCCTTGCCTTCGTATGGGATATAAAGCATTTGATTTGAGGTCGTCACGCCCGAATCCCATAGGTCGCCAATGCATCTTTGGGCGTTTTCGGCAGTCGAAGCCACGATGATGCGGTAGTTTTGTTGCACGACATTGTTTTCCGTGGTTTCGTATTGCCAACTGAAGCGAGGCTGTGCCGTAGATAGAGCCTGAGGACGGACTTGTTGCTCTACATTGGGATTGACGATGCTGATATTCAGGTTGTTGGTGCACGATGTGAGGCTCCAAATGACCAATAGTAGGAAAAAAAGACGTTTCATAGTTTTGAGGTTATCAAATGTTTGCCAGTTTGTTGCAGATTTCAAGTTCAAAGTTCGATTTGGTCGGATGGCAAATCCAGCAGGACAAGATCAATTTTTAAAAACAAACCCGCAAAGCCTTTGCGGGTTTGAAATAGTAGTGTTTCAATCAGTGTTTATGCTGACTTTACGTCAAGTTTAGATCAATTACTGTTTGTAAGCGACATTGTTGAGATTTCCGGTAATGGGGAAAGAAGTTCCTTCATAATATGCGTCTCCGGCAATTGTACTTGTGAATGAAAGCGTATTGTTTGACAGCGTTCCACTATTGTGGGTAATCGTCATGATAATTGTGATATCCTCATCCGTTTCTGTGGTGGTTTCAGGGTCAAAGATAATTGTATTTCCGGAAACCTCAGCTTCGGTATTGAAATATCCAGATACAATCATCGAAGTAGCTGATGATGACGATTTTGTAAGTGTCAATGTTGCATTGCTAGCCGAAATGGGTTCAGTATACGTTTCCCCATAAATGGTCACAGTAAATGACCCGTTGACATTGAGGAGATAAGTGCCTTCAAACTGATCTCTGTAATCAATTTTTGAGCAACTGCTCAGCACAAGAATGGCAGCAAAAAAGGCTCCCACAAACATTTTCATAAAAACGTTCTTTTTCATCTTTTAACCCTGGGTTTGTGTCGGGTGCAACTTTTATTTCCTCTCTAGCACCTGAAAGGATTGTCTATTTGTCTTTAAAAGAAGTGTGGTGCTGAAATACAATTCAAGACTTGCATAACACTTCTTTAGTTCGATATATAGGCTTACAGAACCTCTGCAAAAATACTATTTTTTTTAAATGCAAGCAAAAGACGAGAAAAACTTATTTTGTTTTTGAAGCCGAATGAAGCCAAAATTGTTGTTGATTGAACGAAAATGTCTATATTTGCAGAATCAAAACAAAGTTGTCATGGAAGTCTATCAAATCTGGCTCATTGCCGCCATCATCTTAGTCATCCTTGAAATCGCCACTGCGGGTTTCGGGGTCATCTGTTTCGCCATCGGTGCGGGCTTTGCCGCTCTTGCCGCTGGATTAGGCGCGAACGTCACTTGGCAAATCGTCATCTTTGCCATCGTCTCGCTACTGACCTTCATTTTCCTGAGACCCATCGTGATGCGATTCCTCGACAAGCGGTCGAAGGACGTGAAGACCAACGCCGATGCACTTGTTGGACGCAAAGGCATCGTTTCTGAGCGCATTGATGCAACGCAGCATACAGGTCGCGTGGCCATCGACGGCGACGACTGGAAGGCCGTGTCGGAAAACGGCGAGGTCATTGAGAAAGGCGTGCAAGTCGAAATCGTGAAACTGGACAGCATAATAGTAACCGTAAAACAATAAGCATCATGAACGTCACCATCACCAACGTTGTATTAATCGTATTAGTAGCTCTCGTCGTGATTTACATCCTGCGAGGCATTAAGATTGTTTCCCAGTCGGAAACCATGATCGTCGAGCGCCTTGGCAAGTATAACCGCACCTTGAACGCGGGCATCAACGTCATTCTGCCCATTATCGAGCAGGCCAAGGAAACTATCGTCCGCCGTCAGACTGGTGCTATGTCGCGCACCTCGCGTATTGACATGCGTGAGCAGGTATATGACTTTGACAAACAGAGTGTTATTACTAAAGATAACGTCATGACGGAAATCAATGCCTTGCTCTATTTCCAGATTGTTGATCCGATGAAGGCGGTCTACGAAATTCAGAACCTGCCCGTGGCCATTGAGAAACTCACACAAACCACGCTCCGTAACGTGGTCGGTGAGATGGAACTTGACGAAACCTTGACTTCACGCGATACCATCAACTCGAAACTCCGCAATGTGCTTGACGATGCCACCAACAAATGGGGCGTCAAGGTAAATCGTGTTGAGTTGCAAGATATTACGCCACCTGAGAGCATTCGCCGTACCATGGAACTCCAGATGCAGGCCGAGCGTAATCGTCGTGCAGAAATCCTGAAGGCCGAGGGTGAGAAACAGGCGCAAATCCTGAACTCAGAAGGTGAGAAGCAGGCTGAAATCAATGCGGCAGAGGCTGAGAAGCAGGCCAATATATTGAAGGCCGAAGGTGAGGCCAAGGCCAAGGTGCTGCAAGCTGAAGCCGAAGCCACCGCCATCCGCAATATCGCCGATGCTGTTTCCGATAGGGGAGCGGATCCTGTCAATTACCTGCTTGCCGTAAAGTATATCGAAACGCTGAAGGAAGTGGCTGGCGGTCAGCAGAATAAGACCGTCTATCTGCCATACGAGGCCTCCAACCTGCTCGGCTCGTTGGGTGGCATCAAGGACATGTTCGGAAAGTGATCGCACTCGTAGTGTATGGAGCTTTTGGATTTGTACGATAAAAACCTGAAACTCACGGGGAAAACCATCGAGCGGGGCCAACCCATCCCGCATGGCTACCAGATTCCCATTGTGGCGGTGCTCATTCATAACGACCAAGGACAGTTCCTCATCCAGAAGGTGGCTGAAAGGAAAGGCAACTACTATGCCACCACCGCAGGCCATGTGAAAAGCGGGGAGACGGATTTTGCCCAGGCCATGTTGCGTGAGTTGAAGGAGGAAATCGGGCTTTCGGTTACCAAAGGAGAGTTGGAGTTGGTAAAGATTCGCCGCTATGAGTATAAGTTCACGTTCCTATATATAATAAGGTGTAATGTGCCGGTCTCTATGTTGCGCCTCCAGAAGGACGAGGTGGAGTCGGTGGCATGGATGTCGTTGGACGAAATTGAGGAGCTTTGCCGACAGGGATTGTTCAACCGTACGCATTACCGTTTGCTGCACGATTGCGTGGAAAGTGATATTTTCAGAAAGTAACATTATTTACATTTCGACTAAGGGTAAAATCAAAGATATAAGTCATTGTATTGTCGACAAGTTAAATTTAACTGATCAGTTATGGTATTTATACCATTACCATCTTACCAAACAGACGGCACTGTTGCGTTTTGCAGCGGTGGGTTTGTCATTTATGCGAAAACAATCAAATCAATTCACTTATTTACTAACTAAATTCTATTCATTATGAAAAAGAAAGTATTTTCTTTGATGATGACGCTTGTGCTGGCCTTTACGGGCATGGCACGAGCTGGCGATGCTGGTTCTAGCATGGCCGATGGTCCGGAGAATCCCCGTACCAGTGTATTACACGTGTCCTACGTGAATGGAGGAACCACGGTTGTAGACGAACTTAACCTCGGTTGTCGTCCGGCAGGCGCTTGGATGGCTCCGTTTGAGTTCAAGATGTACAATTCGGGCACTTCAAGCGTAAGCGTAAGCGTGCTCGATTTCACACCCAACGATGGCCTGTTTACTATGGCTGAAGGTACTGAGTTGCCATTCACTCTCTCGTCGAATGGTGGCTATGTTAATCTCGCCATTGAGACCAATGCTACCCAAGCTGGCACCATCGAGCGCCAGTTTGTGGCCATCTACGAAGGCTCTCGTCTCGCAGCCATTTGGCCCATCACGGCTGAGGCTTATACGCCTGCATGCCCCGATGTTTGGGAACTGGCCCTCAATGTGACCATTTTCCCCTTCACTCATGTCCCTTCGACACTGACCAACTTGCATAACGACTACACGCTGCCCTTCCCGGAAATTCCGGAAGGCTACGATGCTGTCTACAAGCTGACGATCCAGCAAGACCAAATGCTTGACGCATGGGTTGAGAATGGAGCCAATGGCAAGGTGGCCCTCTATACCGAGGATTACCTCGGTGAAGGTGGCCCGATGGCCCACAACAACTACACCGGTCTGCAACTTGGTACTGGTGGTAGCGGTCTCCCATTTGAGGCTCAGATCGGCGATGGCACCAGCACGACTGGTTACTTCCCCTTCTACACCCTTTACAACTACTCCATTTCGGAGAACCTTTTCCTCGCTAGCGAACTTGAAGCTGCTGGTGTGACCACTGCTCCTATGTCCAGCTTGAGCTGGTATGCCACCAATACTACTGGTTACGAACAGCAAGGCATCAGCATCTGGATGGCTAACGTGAACGACGAAGAACTGACCACCACTTCTCACACTGTGGGCGGTATGACTCTCGTCTACACCGGTGCTATGACTCCTGAAGTTGGCTGGAATGAGTTCGTGTTCAACGAAGGTAACTTCGCTTGGGACGGTCACAGCAATGTGCTGATCTTCTGCCAACGCAACAACGGCGCATGGAACAGCACGGTGTATTGGCAGAGCCACAATCCTGGCTTTGCTGCCATGGCCTATAAGTATCAGGACAGCGCTGCTTACGATGTGACGGTGCCTAACCCCATGACCGTCAGCTCGACCCTCCGCCCGAACATTGTCATGAAGAGCATGGGTCGCGGTGGAGAACGCGCTGTTGCCGACGTGCCTTACTCGGCTGGTCCTGTCATCCAAGACCTGCCCATGCGTCCGGGTATCTATTACGTTGTCGCTTCCTCCACGGATCCTGACTTTGAGGTCTACATCAATGTGGAAGACATGCCTTGCCCGGAAGTGGCCGTCAATCCTGTTCCTGCTGATGGCGCCACTAGCCTGGAACCCTCAAGCGTGACCCTCAACTGGACGCTCGACCCGTATGCCACGGGCTGGCGTATCATCGTGGGTACCACCTACTTCCCGGATCCTAACCATCCGCAAACCATCATGTATCCTGAGGATGGCAGCTACACTTCCACCTTGGGTAACAGCTTCACTATCCACAACTTGTGGAACAACACGCACTATTTCTGGAGAGTCGATCAACGCAATGCTGACGGTGCTTGCGAGACCACTGGTGAGACTTGGGGCTTCACGACCCACCTCAACATCCCGCAAAACCTCCGCGCTGATGATGAGACCATCTTCGAAGAGAACAGTGTGACCTTGACTTGGGATCCCATTGTTGACCGTACCTACCGCAGCTATCGTATCTATCAAGACGGTCAGCTGATTGGCAGTACGACCACTACGCCCAACCCGAACTCATACCTCTCATACACTGTGAGCGATCTCGCCTACAATATGACGGGTTATGTGTTCAACGTCACGGCCTTGTATGATGAAGGTGAATCCGATTTCTCCAACGATGTTATCGTGAAGGTGAGCGGCAGAGGCACCCTCTCTGGCTATGTCTACGAACAAGACTATGACATCCCGATTCCAGGTGCCACGGTGGACTACGTTGGTACCGACGAGTTTGGCGTTAGCCATAACTACAGCTTCACTACCAACTCCAACGGCTTCTACACCGGTTCGGTGTATGCCGGTAGCTACAACGGACAAGCCAGCAAGGCCGGTTATCAGACCGCTTTCTCGCCAGTTCCTCCGTTCAGCAACCCCGTGGCTGTGGCTTACAACAACGAAACTACTCCCGTCAACTACATTCTTGACGAGAACTTCTATGGTCCTTGCCAGGTTATTGCCGAGTATTATCCCGACAGCTTGGATCCCAACAGCCCGTACGTGAAAGTGTATTGGGGCTGCGGCTTTACTCCTGACCAAATCATTGAGCCTTTCGAGACTGGCGACTTCAGCTTGTTTGAATGGCAACTTGACCCGACCTATCCTTGGGTTATCACTACCAACAACCCGTATGAAGGCCAATACTGCATGAAGAGTGGTAACCAACAAGTGCTTAGCTCCGCTTCCACCATGCAAGTGACGGTGAACATTCCCGCTGATGGTGAGATGAGCTTCTTCGGCAAAATCTCCTGCGAGAGCAGCTGGGACTATGGTTACTTCTACATCGACGGCCAACAGATGGGCAGCTACACTGGTGAAGGCAACTGGGGTGAGAAGAAGTTCCCCATCACTGCTGGCGACCACACCTTCATGTGGAAATATGAAGAAGACTTCATGATTTCTCAAGGTGACGACTGCTTCTATGTTGACTACATTACCTTCTACAGAGAACCCGAACCTGTGCAACCCGGTTGGGTGTACTATGACGATGGTGTCAATGTTGATGCTATCGGTCTGACAGCTGGCGGCTCCTTCTATTGGGGTGTCATGTTCCCGCCCACTATGTACGCTGGTAACGTTGTGAGCAAGGTGAGCATGTATGACTATTCGGCTCATACCGGTACCATCATGATTTACCAAGGCGGCACCAGTTCTCCTGGCAATCTGCTCTACACGCAACCTTACAGCTGCACTGGCAGTGAGGACTTCATCGAGTGGACACTGAACACGCCTGTCAGCATCGACCCGACTCAGCAGTTGTGGATTGTAATGTGCAATGACAATGGTTCGTATGTGGCCTCTTGCTGCGCCAACACGGGTGACCTGAACGGTCGTTGGATCAGCCTCGACGGCGCCACTTGGGAAGATGTGGCCAGCTACGGCCTCGACTACACCTGGATGCTTCGTGCTTATGTGAGCAACGGTTCTAAGGGTGAGTATATTGCCCCGATGGGCTTGACTGCCAATGTGACTTCTGCCACTCCGGTCAGCATCAACCGCGTGAAGGGTGAACCCATCATGTCTCCTTATACTGTTTCTGGCAATACCACGAAGCACGATGTGGGCGTGCCCGCCATGAATAACACTCGTCGCTTCTCGCACTACAGAGTGTATCGCACCAACTGCTACAATGATGGTCCTTACGACTCCATCCCGAGCCCCTACACTAACATCATGACCAGCGTCTTGAGCTGCGAAGTGACCGACACCGTTTACATCGACACCTATTGGAACGATCCTGTGTTGACTCCTCCTGGTGTTTACAAGTGGGGTATTGGTTGTGTCTATGTAGGCAACCGTGGAGAGGTAATCGAGAGCCCCATTACTTGGAGCGAACCCGTCAACGTGGCGCCTGAGACTGCAACACGCGAGGTTGTTACCATTGGTGAAGGAACGAGCACGACCTATTTTGCTCCGTTCAACAGCTTGTGGGGCTACTCATTCGTTGAGCAAGTCTACACCGCTGCAGAAATTGGAACTGCAGGCGTAATTAATGCCATCAGTTTCAACATGCAGAGTACCAACCCAGAAACCAACGAGGTTGATATATTCATGAAGAATGTCTCGAGAAGCAACTTCTCGGGTAATACCGATTGGGAAACCGTTACGTCCTCCGACATGGTGTTTAGCGGAACGGTTACGTTCAGCCCCGGTTGGACGACCATCACGCTTGACACTCCGTTCCAATACGACGGAACGAGCAACCTGATGATTGGTATGCACGAGTACACTTCGGGCTACAGCACCCGTTACTTCTATTCCACTGCTTACACTGGCGGTTTGATTTCTGCTCACAGCGACACGGTCAATCCTGACCCGTTCAACATCGGTGCATTCACTGGTACGACTTACACTAAGGACACTCGCGCCAACATCCAGATTGACATTACTCCTGGTGGTGGCGGCGGTGGCCAAGGCGGTGGCGGTATTGCTGTCGGTGTTGGCACTGAGCCGATCCAAGAGCCTCGCGAGAGCGTGATTGTCTGGTCCAACTGCCTTGATAAGGACATGTACCTCAACGACGTGAGCGTCAACGTGCTGCTCAACAGCGCTGACAGCCCAGAAGGTACTTTGGTCAGCTTCCTCAACTACAACGAATACGAACAAGAGATGTATCCGATTGCTCCTATCACTCTCGATGAAAGCGGCTTCTATGCCTTCGAGAGCTTCCGTAGAGGCAATTATCAAGTGACCGTCGAACACGAAGGTTACTACACCATCGTTGACTCTGTCAGCATTTGGGCTCCGACCGAACTCCGTTATGTGATGACTGAAATCCTCTACGGTGTAGAGAATGTCTACGTCTCCCGTACTGGCTGGGCCATGTGGGATGACAGCCACAACAACCCGGGCGGCGGCCAAGGCGGCGGCGGTGGCCAAGGTGGCGGCGGCGGCCAAGGCGGCAACGGCGATACCTTCAGCGTTGACTTCGAAGGTGGCATGCCTGCTGGCTGGACGACCATTGACGCTGACGGCGACGGCTACAATTGGGTGCTTGGCTCGAATGTGGGCGGTATCTACTTGGTTGCTGGCGCCAGCCTCACTGGTTCTGGTCATAATGCCTCTAATGATCTGATAACTTCAGGTTCATACAGCAATGCGACTTATGCAGCCCTTACACCTGACAACTACCTCGTTTCGCCTCAGGTGACTCTTGCTTCTGGTTCCACCTTCAGCTTCTGGGCCTGCGCTCAGGATGCCAGCTATGCTGCCGAACACTTTGGTGTGTTTGTCTCTGACAACGGCACAAGCAACTGGACTGCTGTCCAGGAGTGGACGATGACAGCCAAGGGTAATGGTACGATGAGCATCGGTCGCGATGGCAACACCCGCGCCCAAGGCAGCTGGCATCAGTATACTGTTGATCTGAGCGCCTTCGCTGGTCAGAAGTACATCGCCATCCGTCACTTCAACTGCACCGACATGTTCATGCTGGATGTTGACGACATCGAACTGACCTCTGGCCGTAGCAACGACCGTCACTTCGAGTTCTACAAGGTGATGTGCACCAGCATCGACGGTGTGCCGATTTACAACCACAACACGGTATGGCCCTTCTGCCAACTGACCACCGATGGACCTTACAATGCACCTCTCGTTGAGGGTGAACACTACCTCTGCAAGGTTGCTACGGTGTACAGCACTGGCCAAAGCGAGTGGAGCACACCTGTGGAATGGGAATATGAACCGTGTGATCACTGGGGACCTGTTGATGAAGTTACCGTTGACGTGAATGGTCAAGGCAACCACATCGAATGGGTGTTTGAACATGGCTACAACCCGTACGATCCGGGTACTGGCGGCGGTGGCGGCCAAGGCGGCGGCGGAACCTTCAGCGTTGACTTCGAAGGTGGCATGCCTGCCGGCTGGACGACCATTGACGCTGACGGCGATGGTTACAACTGGGTGCTTGGCTCGAATGTTGGCGGCATCTACTTGGTTGCTGGCGCCAGCCTCGCGGGTACTGGTCATAATGCCTCTGGCGATATGATCTGCTCAGGCTCGTACAGCAATGCGACTTATGCAGCCCTTACACCTGACAACTACCTCGTTTCTCCTGCTGTGAGCATTTCTAATGGTTCCACCTTCAGCTTCTGGGCCTGCGCTCAGGATGCCAGCTATGCTGCTGAACACTTTGGTGTGTTTGTCTCCGACAACGGCACGAGTAACTGGACTGCTGTTCAGGAGTGGACGATGACCGCTAAGAATGGTGGTGGCGTTATGAGCTATGGCCGTAATGGTAACAACCGTGCCCAAGGCAGCTGGCATCAGTACACTGTTGATCTGAGCGCCTTTGCTGGTACGCGTTACATTGCTATCCGTCACTTCAACTGCACCGACATGTTCATCCTGGATGTTGACGACATCGAACTGAGCAATGGTGCCAAGGGTGGTCAAAGCTTTACCACTGGTGGTGAGTTCTACACTCAATATGCTGAAGACGGCATCATGCTGAACTTCTTGGCTATTGACAATGTTGACCTCAGAGCCTTCTTGCTCTACAATATCAGCAAAGATGCTCGCTTCTCGCTGGTTCCTGAAGAGGCATATGGTCAGTTCATTCTCACCTCAAATGGTGGCAACAACCTCATGGGTGAGTTTGAGACGGTTTATCAAAACTCCATCGCCGACTTCTCCATGTTGACCAAGAACGACATTTTAAGACAATTGGATGAGTGGAAGACTGGTATTAATCCGCAATACTATATCTCCATCAATATGGATGTTATCCTTGGCAACAGCAGATCCGATAATGACCATTGCGCACTCTCAATGCCTTTCTGCACCTCTGACTACATTGAGTTTGAGGCTGCCAGCACTGACCAAACGGCTGAACAACTTGAAGGTCAAAACTTTGAAGATGGCTGCATCGGTAGCTCTTACAATCCTTCATGGTATCACATGAGAATACATACGGCGGGTCAGTTTGTGATCCACTTGGAAGGCCATGATCCTATTAACCCAAGCACAGAGAGAGACGTTGACTTCTGCATCTGGGGTCCCTTCACAGACCCGGTTTCACCTTGCGTTAGCCAGTTGACTCTTGACAAGATCATTGACTGCTCGTATTCTGCTTCTTACAGTGAGGATATCTATCTTGGCTATCCTGAGAATCAGCACGACCATGGCTATGCCAGCCACGGTACGGTCAACTATCATGTGCCGGAAGTGGGTGAATACTACATCTTGATGCTCACCAACTTCTCGCGTCAACCTTGTGTCATTACCTTCACCAAGACTGAAGGTGATGGTGAGACCGACTGCGACATCGTCAATCCTACCACCGACATCATCGGCTTCCTGATCACTCAGGACGGTGAATATCTGGCCTTCGTTGGTCCTGATGTACGTGAGTACACCGACATCGACGAGTTTGGCGATCATGAATACTGTGTCCGCCCGATCTATCCTGGTGATATGATTCTTCCTGACCACAACTATGGCTGGTCAATGGGTTGCCCGGTTTGCGGTGGCAATACTGGCACTTGCGCTCCTGGCGCCAATGTCTATGCTGAAGCTCTGACGGCCACCGACCAAGTGAAAGTGTGGTGGGGCGATCAGGATCCAGGCCCAGGCGGCTTAGAAGGAGACGAGTTCTCTGTCAACTTTGAAAGCGGTATTCCTGCTGGCTGGACCACTGTCGATGCTGATGGTGACGGCTACAACTGGAACCTTGCTAGCACGACTATGGGTACTGGATACGGCCATAACGGTTCGTCCGACATGGTCTTCTCACAGAGCTACGACAACAACTTCGGTGCTCTCACTCCCGACAACTGGCTCGTGACACCTGCCTTGACCCTCGGTGAGAGCTCAATCTTTAGCTTCTGGGCCTGCGCTCAGGATGCCAGCTGGGCTTCCGAACACTTTGGTGTGGCTGTCTCTGAGGATGGTGGCAACACCTTCTTGATGGTCCAAGAGTGGACGATGACCGCGAAGGGCGAGCGTTATGATGGTCCTCGCGGTATGCGCGACCAAGGTGCATGGCATCAGTACACGGTTAACCTCGGCGACTATGCTGGAGAAGGCCGTAAAGTGGCTATCCGTCACTTCAACTGCACTGACATGTTCTACATCGACGTCGATGACATTGAGCTGAGCAACGGTGCCAAGACTCGCGCCGGTATCGTGAATTACAACGTGTATCGTTCGACCAGCGCCAACGGCGAATACAGCGTGATTGCTGTTGTTCCCGCTGTTGAGGGTCAGACGTACTACGAGTACATCGACACGCCTGAAAGCATTGGTACATACTACTATCAGGTGACCGCCGACTACGGTGACTGCGAATCCGATCCTGCGCTTTCGGGTATCGATCCGACTGTCAACTATGTCTTCGCCAGTGTTGACGCATTGGATGAAAACAGTGGCAAGGTCAGCATCTTCCCGAACCCGACCAGCGGCAACGTGAAGATTTTGGCTAACGACATGACCCACATCACTGTGGTGAGCGTCATCGGCCAGGTCGTCTACGATGCTGACGTCAATGGTAACGAAATCGAACTGAATATGGGTCAGTACAATGCTGGCGTGTATATGGTTCGCATCGCCACCGAAAATGGTGTTAGCACGCAACGTGTGACTGTGGTTAAATAAACCACTGCGGAATTGATTTCCGCGAAAAATTGGGTGGTTCCGTTGGGAGCCACCCTTTTTTTGTATCTTTGCGGAAATTTATTGCGCAATTAAAATTTAATCTCATGATAGCAAAAGAATTACTCGACCCTAGAAGTATCGTGGTCGTTGGAGCCTCCGCCGACATCCATAAACCGGGCGGAAAAGTCTTGATGAACCTTATGAACAGCCCCTTCAAGGGACAGATTTATGCCGTGAACCCGAAAGAAGCTGAAGTTCAAGGTGTTAAATGCTATGCCAAAGTGGACGACCTACCACAAGTGGACTGCGCCATTTTAGCCATCGCCGCCAAATATTGCCCCTCAACGGTTGACATTCTGGCCTTGCAGAAAGGCACGAAGGGCTTCATCATCATCTCCGCTGGATTCGGCGAAGAGAACGAGGAAGGTGCGGCCTTTGAGAAACACATCGCTGATACCATCAACAGCGTGGGTGGCTCATTGATTGGACCTAACTGCACAGGCTTTCTCAACACAAACTATTGCGGTGCTTTCGATGCGCCTATCCCGACTCTTGACCCGCATGGTGTGGACTTCATCACTGGCTCGGGTGCCACAGCTGTGTTCATTAAGGAATACGGAATTAGCAACGGTTTGACTTTCAATAGTGTATGGGCGGTTGGCAATTCGGCCCAACTCGGTATTGAAGACGTTCTCGAACACCTTGATGAGACCTTCGACCCCGTGAAGAGTAGCCGCGTCATCATGCTTTACATGGAAAAGATTTCCGACCCGCAGAAGATGTTGAAGCATGCCCGTTCGCTCATCAACAAAGGTTGCAAGATTGCGGCCATCAAATCTGGTGGCTCCGCTGCCGGTAGCCGCGCCGCTAGTTCACACACGGGTGCCTTGGCCACTTCAGATGTCGCCGTTGATGCGCTGTTCCGCAAGGCGGGTATCGTGCGTTGCCAGAACCGCCAGGAACTGACCACGGTTTGCGCCATCTTCATGCACCCTGAGGTGAAGGGCAAGAACATGGCCGTCATTACTCACGCTGGTGGACCCGCCGTGATGCTTACCGACGTGCTCTCCAACAACGGTATGGACGTGCCACACATCGAAGGGCCTAAGGCTCAGGAACTTCTGACCAAACTCTACAATGGTTCCTCTGTCGGCAACCCGATTGACTTCCTCGCCACGGGTACTGCCGAACAACTTGGTTATATCATTGATGCCGTGGAGAACGACTTTGACAACATCGACTGCATGTGCGTCATTTTCGGCTCGCCTGGCTTGTTCCAGAACTATGAAGTTTACAAGGTCTTGGACGAAAAGATGAAGACCTGCAAGAAGCCCATTTTCCCGATCCTGCCGTCCATCATCAACGTGAAGGACGAAATCGAGGACTTCATCCGCAACAAGCACCGCATCAACTTCCCCGAAGAGTGCGTGTTCGGCAACGCCTTGTGCAAGATTTACAACACGCCCAAGCCGCAGCCCGAAAATCCTGAGATGCCTAAGATTGACGTAAAACGCATCCGTGAGGTCATCAATAGCTGCGAGAACGGCTACATTGATCCTGACAAGATTTACCAACTCCTTGATGCTGCGGGTATTGCGCAGAAGCAGATTCGTGTAGTAGACAAGAAACAGCAAGCCGTTGACTTCGCCAACGAGGTGGGTTATCCGCTTGTGATGAAGGTGGTCGGCCCCGTCCACAAGTCCGACGTGGGCGGCGTGACCTTGAATGTTCGCGACATTGAGACCGTGCAGAAGGAATTCGACCGCTTGATGGCTATCAAAGACACTTATGCGGTGGAGATGTATCCCATGCTTGATGGTACGGAGGTCTACATTGGTGCCATCCGCGACCCGAAGTTTGGCCATCAGGTATTCTTCGGTCTGGGCGGCATCTTCATCGAGGTGCTGAAGGATGTGCAGAGCGCTTTGGCTCCCGTCAATGTGGCCGAGGCCAAAGATTTGTTAACCAAGTTACGTGGTTACAAGATTTTGCAAGGTGTTCGTGGCCAACAGCCTGTGAATGTGGACGTTTACGCTGAGCAGATTGCCCGTGTCAGTGCCCTCGTGATGGCCGCTCCCGAGATTGCCGAAATGGACCTCAACCCATTGCTGGGCAATCCGAAGAATGTTGTCGCGGTGGATGCGCGTATTCGTATTGAAAAATAATTGACTATGACTTATGACAATGACTATGACCACTTCACATGGTGTAAAAGTGGTCATAGTCAATGGTCATGGTAAATCAAAACACTATGATAACTGAAAAAGCTACATACTACCTTGTCTATGCCGCTCTGGTTGTTGTTACCTTTCTGCTTGACAATTTTTTGCTGAAGAAAACCGACAAGACGAGCCGTATCATTGGATATATCCTCAGTATCATTGTGGATTTGGCCATTTTCGGCTATGGCATATACCTCTATTACGCCAAGGGCGAGGATCAAACGGGCTTCGTGCTCGGTGGCATCCTATGTGGATTGTGTCTGCTGTGCCTATTGGGGCGCTATTGGCAGAACAAGGAGCAGGATAGAAGAAATGAAAGAAAAGAATGATGAATAGGCTGATTTTCATAGTATTGGCCTCGCTGTGTCCGTTGTTTTTGGTGGCTCAGACCGATCTCATCACTTTCTCGCGGCAAGGCGGATTCTATGAAAACAGCTTCAGTTTGTCTCTCGGTTGCTCTGAGGGGAACCATATTAGGTATACAGTCAACGGAAGTACTCCGACAGCCGATGCGACGCTTTATCAAGAACCATTGTTTTTGGATAAAGTATTGTATTCAAAATCAAATATTTACACTATTGTCAACTGTATTCCGTCCATTTTTTATGCTGTTGACAGTGTGGAGCGAGCCATTGTCATCCGAGCCGCTGTTTTTGATGCGAACGACAATTGCGTCAGTCCAGTGGTCACCAACAGTTACTTCATCAAGTCGTTGGGCTGCGACCTGCATGGTCTGCCGGTGCTTTCCATCGTAACGGATTCCTTGGCCTTGTTCGACTATGAAACGGGTATTTTTGTTCCAGGCATCAATTACGATCCGACAGATTCTCTGAGAACCGGCAATTATTACCAAAAGGGTCGAGAATGGGAGCGGGAAATCAATATGGAATTCTACGAGCCTGACAATCAAGGTATCAACCAACAGTGTGGCCTTCGCATACATGGCGGTGCCTCGCGGTTTTTCCAGCAGAAAGGGATGCGCTTGTATGCTCGTGAAGAATATGGCAAGAAGCGTTTTACGCATCGTTTTTTCGATACGACACCTATTGTGAAATTCAAGCATCTCAATCTGCATCCGTTCAGGTGCAGCAATTGGCTGCAAACGGGCGGGCAAGAATATCTTGCACAAAACATCGCCTCCAATCTGAACATTGACTGTCTCGCCGTGCGACAAACGGTGGTGTTCATCAATGGCGAATATTGGGGCATCTACACCCTTGAGGAATCTCCGGATGAGCGTTATCTCGAGGACCATTTCAATGTCGATCTCGATGAGGTTAACTTGTTGAAATACTGGGGTGTGCCTGACTATGGTGACCCTAGCGAATGGCAGGGTTTCTACTCTTGGATGCATACTGCCGACCTTACCCAGCCTGAAGACTCAGCTTATGCTTACATGCGCATGGACGTGCCAGGGTTCATCGATTATGTTCTTTTTGAGTCGTTTAGTGCCAACCTCGATTGGCCGCAAAACAATGTCCGCATTTGGCAGCCTGCTACAGGGCAACCTTTCCGTTGTCTCTTTTACGATGGTGACGGATGTTTTTCATGGTATTGGTACGATGCCTTGGAAAACCTTACCAATAGTGGTGGCAATAGCGTGATTTTCAATCGGTTTTATGAGAACGAAGGGTTCTGCAAGGATTTATATGAACGTTATCTGCAACTCAAAAACACTTATCTCGGCTATGACTACATGAAGGAAGTGCTAGAGCGTTATCACCATATTGTGGAAGGCGAGATAGAAAAGCAGGCCGAGCGGTTTTCTTTTCCTGATGACTTGGATAGATGGTACACTGACATGGAGAAGACCGACGAGTTTTTGCAATTGCGGTATTCCTATTATGAAACGGAATGGGGATGGTTTGACGTGGATGATAACACGGTTCAAAAGCCTTTGTTGACTTGCTACCCCAATCCATCGATGGGCGGTTTTGCAATAGGCTTGAATGCGGTGTCGAGTGGCGAATCGGTTATTGAGATGTTTGACTCCAAAGGTCAGAAGGTTTATGCGAAACAGGTTGTCTCGCACGAAGGAATGAATCGTGTTGTCATTGATGAACAGTTGCCAGCGGGGTTGTATGTAGTGAGGGTGAACTCGATGACACAAAGGATAATCATATTGTAAGATTATCTGTTTTTTAATCAATGATTTCGAATGAATAAAACCTTTTGCATAATGATAAAAGCTTGGATTACATGCCTTATCCTTTGTGCTTGCAATTTTTCCAAAGAGCAACCTGATGGGATAGCTTTTTCCCATTCGGGTGGGTTTTATGAGGAGAGTTTCAATTTGGCTTTAAGTTGTGCCGACACCCTTCACATTCGTTATACACTCAATGGGAGCACCCCTACGTCTCATTCTGCGTTGTATGCTGAACCTCTGTTTTTGGACGAAACATTGTATTCGAAATCTGATATTTATAAAATTGTCAATACAATTCCTTCTCGTTTCTATTGCCCAAGTTTTGTCGACAAGGCCATCGTTGTCCGAGCGGCCACTTTTGACGAAAACGAGAATCCAGTAGGGGAGGTGATAACTAATACCTATTTGATCAAAGCTTTGGGCTGTGATTTGCATGGCTTGCCAATGTTATCGATTGTAACAGATTCTCTTGAACTATTTGACTATGAAACAGGGATTTTCGTCCCTGGTGTCAATTATGATGTCCAGGATTCGACCACAAAAGGAAATTATTGCATGACGGGTAGGGAATGGGAGCGCGCCATCAACATTGAGTTTTATGAGCCTGACAACAGTGGCATCAACCACATTTGTGGACTTCGTACCCATGGCGGCGCGTCTCGATGGTATCAACAAAAGGGGATGAAACTCTATGCGAGGCGGGAATATTCCCAAAAGCGCTTTCAACATGACTTTTTCGGGCAGCATTTGGAGAATGGTTATAAACGTTTGGTGTTGCATCCTTTCCAATGCAGCAATTGGCATCAGACTGGAGGCCAGGATTTTATGGCACAACGTGTGGCTTCCCATCAGGATTTGAATATAGATTGCCTCGGGGTGCGTCAAACGGTGGTGTTTATCAATGGAGAGTATTGGGGCATCTACACCCTTGAAGAATCACCCGATGAGCATTATGTAGCCGACCATTATCTCATTAATAAAGAAAGAGTTAACCTGATTAAATGGTGGCGGCACGAAAAAAATGGCGATTGGAAGGATTGGTCGGATTTCATGCGCTGGGCACAGAAAGCCGACATGAGCAAGGCGGAAGATCAGGATTATGCCTTCTCGCGTATGGATATGCCCAATTTCTTGGATTACTTGATTTTCGAGACCTTCTCTGCCAATCTCGATTGGCCGCACAACAACGTCATGCAATGGCAATCGGACACGGGCGAGCCGTTTCGCTTCATCTTTTATGATGGTGATGGCTGTTTTACCAAACTGCGGTTCAAAGCTTTAAAAAACGCCGTTAGTAAGAAATATGACAGTGATATAATAGCCTTTTTCCTTGGAAGCGAGGAGTTTAGAAGAATGTTTATCAGTCGCAGCCAAGAGTTGAAGAAGTCGGTGTTCAGTTACGAGACCACCAAACCCGTTCTTGATGAGTATCGGAGCCTTGTTCAGGACGAGATTTGGCGACAGTCGTCGAGGTTCAATTTTCCCGTCAGTGAAACGCGCTGGATGAGAGACATGGATGCTGTGGACAAGTTTTTTCGCGAGCGCAACATGGAATTTGAAATGGAGATGTTTGATTTTATGAGGAAGTGCCAGGATTCCTTGTTTAATGGAGTAAAGAGCTTAAATACAGAATGATATGAAAAAATCAGATGTGATTACCTTAATTATTGTGGCCGCCGTAGTGTGCGGTTTCGCTTTCATCCCAGGTGCGTGGGAGTGGTTCAACACGACGACTAGCAACCACGGCTTGCTGATGAGTTTCTTCAAGTTTGCCATCCTCGGCACTTTTGGTGAGATGTTGGCTTTGCGCATCCGCGAGGGTGTGTACATCAAGAAAGGCTTCGGCTTGTTACCTAAACTGCTGGTTTGGGGTGTGTTGGGCGTAGTCATTGCCTCTGCCATGACCATCTTTAAGACGGGCACGGTGAAACTGCTGGATGGTGGCTTCCACCTCAATGGCAAAGCTGCTGAATGGTTCGCTGGCGACCTTAGTTGGGGCAAGTTCTTCGTCGCATTGTGCGTCAGTGTGTTGATGAATACTTTGTTTGCGCCGGTTTTCATGACCTTTCACAAAATCACAGATATCCACATTGCTGAGACGGGTGGCACGCTGAAAGGTTTCTTCAGCCATCCGCTGAACATTCGCGAGAAGATGAGCAAAAAAATCAACTGGGACATCCAATATGGCTTCGTTTTCGCCAAGACCATTCCGTTGTTTTGGTATCCTGCGCACACCATCACCTTCTTGTTGCCGCCCACATTACAGGTGCTGTTTGCGGCCTTCCTCGGCGTCGTCCTCGGCGTGTTGTTGAGTATCAAGAAGTAAAAAAGTTTGTAATAAAAATATCTAACTTATTGATAATCAATACTTATATTTTAAAAAAGTTTGTAACGCCTCCATGAGGCGTTTTTTTGTTGTAAAATCTTGTTATTTTTGCATCAACAAACATAAGATAAGAATTGAATGCTATGAAAATCTACAAATGGTTAAGGGGGCTGATGAAAGCCTCGGCACTCACGACGGTGATGTTCATCATGCAGGCTTGCTATGGCACGCCGAAAGATATTGATGACATTGTTGAAATCCAAATTAGCGGCTATGTGACCAACAAAGCCAATGGCCAGCCTTTGCAAGGTGTCCAATTGCATGTGTTTCATGCCGATGGCTGGTCGGGTTGCCACGACTTTGGTAATTCGGATGAAAACGGGTATTTTGAAATGCGACAGTGGGGCAACATCCATAGGGTTTCCCAATTGACTATCGAAGTCGAGGACGAGGAAGAGCATTACCAGCCGTTTGACACCTTGGTTTATTCCGATTCAGACCTTACGGATTTGAAAATCAAATTGGTAACTATCCAATAAAACCTTCATGCGATGAAAAAGCACTCCTTATATAAATGGTTTCGCCGCGTGGCAATGCTTTCGGGCATTCCGGCTTTGACGGTGATGTTTGCGTGCATGAAGAAATATGGTGCACCAAACGATGTGATTTGGGGTGCTGTTTTGGATCAGGAGACCGACCAGCCCATTCCCGAAGTCATCATCCAAGACGAGAATAGTCATCCATTGGATACAACAGGCGAGTATGGCCAATTCGAACTGACAACAAGGAATTGTATAGATTTGACTTTCAGCAAAGAAGGTTATCATTCAAAAGATACGACGCTTTGCCCAACAATGGATGGAACCATCTATATGAAAAAGATTGCTGAAGAATGATGCTCCAATCCTTCCATAATTATTTTCGCAAAAAGGAAACACAACTCCACGAGCTGAACTACCTCTTTTGGGAATGTACGCAACGCTGCAACCTCAATTGTCAGCATTGTGGCTCGGATTGTTTGGCTTCGTCGCGCTACAAAGACATGCCCTTCGAGGATTTCTTGAACGCGATTAAACCCTTGGAAACCAAGTATAAACGCAATTCTATTTTAGTGGTCATTACGGGAGGCGAGCCTTTGGTACGCTCCGACTTGGCCGATTGTGGGCGACAACTGCGGCAACACGGCTTCCCTTGGGGCATTGTCAGCAACGGCTATGCCTACGACGAGGCCATGCACAAGGAGCTGATGGACGCGGGAATGTGCAGCATTACCATCAGCCTTGATGGCCTGCGCGATACGCACGACGCTTTCCGTAAACGCCAAGGTAGCTTCGACCACGCCCTTCGCGCCATCGACTTGATTGCCAACGAGAAACGTCTTCCCACCTACGACATTGTGACCTGCGTCAGCCCGATGAATTTCGGCGAGTTGGAGGCCATCAAGCAGTTGCTCATCGAACACAAGGTAAAGGCTTGGCGACTATTCACCATCGACCCGATTGGTCGCGCCGCCACCGACAAGAGCCTGCAACTCACTGACGAACAATTCCGCCAACTGATGGACTTCATCGTCGCGACGCGAAAAGAGGGGAGGATTGACTGCAAGTTCAGTTGTGAGGCCTATGTGGGTCCCTACGAGCGCAAGGTCCGCGATTGGTTCTATTTCTGCCGCGCGGGTATTACTGTCGGCTCCATCCTCATAGATGGCTCCATTTCCGCCTGCCCCAACATCGACAGAAGTTATGTCCAAGGCAACATCTATCAAGACGATTTCCTCGACGTTTGGGAAAACCGTTTCCAACCCTTCCGTGACCGTTCCTGGATGAAAACTGGACAATGTGCTGATTGCAAGGTGTTTAAGAATTGCCTTGGCGGTGCGATGCATCTCCATGCGAAGGATAAGGGTGGGATAATGGTTTGCCATTATCATAAGCTCCATTAGAGGAAATCAAGCACGAAGCACATCATTACGCCTTTTCTCCTCATGGCGGAGTTGCATCCGCCATCCCTCACGCGGAAGAACGTCTCTGTTGTGTGAGGGATAGTGGGTCAAGCCCGCTATGAAGATAAAGGCATTAGTGCGTTGTTTTCACTCAAGGTTTCCCACTTTTTTCAAAAAAATTCAAAAAAAATGCATTTTTCTCTTGACAGTAAGAAAAATTGTTGTACTTTTGCAGTGTTCTATTCAACTAATACACTAACACAAAATACAACAACATGATTAAAATCAGCAATTTAGACTTCGGTTACAAAGCGCAACCAGTCTTCAAGAACATCAGCCTCAGCTTCGAGAAGGGTAATATCTACGGGCTGTTAGGCGAAAATGGAGTAGGGAAGACCTCCCTGCTGAAACTCATCAGCGGTTTGCAAAAACCCAGCTTTGGCTCCTGTACAGTCGACGACATTGAGGCCTTCAATCGCTGGCCCGAAACCCTCCAAAAGATTTTCTTCATTTCTGAGGACTTCGCTATTCCTGAGGGTACACCTATTAATAATGTGCGCGAGTTGGGTGTCTTCTATCCCAACTACGACGAGAAGCTCTTCTTCGAACTTTGCAGGGAGATGGAAGTGGATCCTCAGCGCAAGTATGCTGAAATGTCGTTTGGCCAGCAGAAAAAGTGCTTGATTGCTACGGCCTTGTCGCTCAACACGGACTATCTGCTCCTTGATGAACCCACTAATGGCCTCGACATTCCCTCGAAGACCCTTTTCCGTCAGGTCATCGCCAAGCATGCCACGGACAACCGCACCATCATCATCTCCACCCATCAGGTGAAGGATGTGGAAAACCTCATCGACCCCATCATCATTCTTGACCACGACGAGGTACTGCTTAAGGCCTCCTTCCGCGAGATTACCGACAAGCTTTATTTCGACTATGGCACGGAGAAAGACGACACCGCACTCTACAGCGAGATGATCCCTGGCGGTTATGTCAACGTCATCCGCAACACCGAGGGCCTCGACAGCAAGGTCAGCATCGAGGTGTTGTTCAACACCGTCATGAAAAACAAGGAAACTATCAAACAAATCTTTGGTTAAGAAAGGGTCGAGCCATGAGTAACACCTTTGATTTCAAACGCTTTGGTCAGGTGCTGGCGAAGGACTGGAAGAACTACTTCCGCAACTTCGGCATCTCCCTGATTGTATGGTGTACCTTGCCCGTCCTGCTCTGGATTGCCACTTTGGTATTGGACTTCCAAATGGATACCGACTCTAGGATCCCGTTTATCGGCATTTTTGTCTTTACCGTCCTGATGCTTGTCCCTTCTAAGATTTATGGCAATGCCAATCTTTCTCGCGAGGGCGTGAGTTTTGCTATGCTGCCCGCCACCAGTGCCGAGCAGTTTTTCAGTATGTTGCTTTATTGCTCCATCATCACTCCAATTATCGTTGGTTTGGGTAGTTGGGCGGTCGACAGCATCCTTGCCCTGTTGCCTTTTGGCGGATTTGTGGGTTTCGTGTCGTTTCCAAGTTCAAAACCTTTCCTATTGGTGGTTCTCATAGCCTGCTCGGTCATGTTGGTTTCTTCTATCTTCATGCTGGGCAATATGGTTTTCAAGAAACGCAAGGCAGGAAAGACCATCGCCTGGAGTGTCCTTGTTGTGTTTGTACTCACTATGGTACTTCAATTGGTCCACTTTTGGGAGTCTTATGATAAGTGGGTTTTTGAGATCTGTAACCGTTTTGATGGAGCCTTCCTTGTTCGGATTTACAACGCTTTTATGCTTATTGTAGCCATCGTGTTCTACTTCTTTACCTATCGTAAAATCAAAACCCAAAAATACTGATTATGAATAACACATTCAATTTCAACCGTTTTAAGAATCTCTTGCTGAAGGACGGCAAGATGTACATCCGCAACTTTGGCACTTCGCTCATCGTATGGTGCTGCCTGAACGCCATCTTCTGGATTTTCAATCTGCTTTTCGGTTCCGAAACCATGCCTCCTGTCCGTTTTGGAATGCTATGCGTTTGGACAGCATTGGCCATGATGATGGTGCCATCCAAGGTCTATGGCAATGCCAACCTCTCGCGCGAGGGTGTGGGCTTTGCCATGATGCCGACTTCATCCTTGGAAAAGTTCCTCAGCATGTTCCTCTATTGCGCCATCGTGACACCAATTGTCGTCTTCTTCGGCGGTTACCTGGTTGACGCTTTCTTGTCGATTTTACCCTTCGGCGGTTTTGACAAGCCTATACGTCTCTACTCGATGAACGAAATCGTCCGTATGTTTAACGATACGGAAGGTGCGGTTCGTGCAGCAGAAATGGATCTTCCTATTGAACAGGTGTTTCCTATCGGCGTGATGCGCACTTCATTATATGCTGGCATCATCCAGTGGGCGGCCATCTTCATGCTCGGCAACATGCTCTTCAAGAAGCACAAGGCCGGCAAGACTTTCGCCTGCTATCTCGGCATCGGTTATCTGCTTTCCACGATTTTTGGCGCGACTATGGTTGCCAATTCAAAGCGCATAGAACTCTGGATCGAATCCTTTGAGGGTTATACCACTGAAGAAGTGGTTCGCCTTTGGCACAATGCAACCATTTGGGGCATGATCATCGGTATCGTCATCACCGGTGTGTTGCTTTACTTCACTTATCGTAAAATCAAGACCCAAAAATACTAAGCCATGGAATTCAACGCACACAAACCCATATACTTGCAGATTTGCTCGCAACTCTATGAGCAGATTCTGCGCGGCGAACTGAAGGCCGACGACCGTATCCTGTCGGTGCGCGACTACGGCATCCAACTCGGCGTGAACCCCAACACTATCATGCGCTCCTATGAGACCATGACGGCGGCAGGCATCATCTACAACAAGCGCGGCATCGGCTATTTCATCTCTGCTGAAGCCAAGGACATCGTTCTCAAGCAAATGCGTGAGGAGTTCATAACCAAGGAGTTGCCCGAAGTCGTCAAGAAGATGAAACTCTTGGGCATCGGCCTCGATGAAATAAAAAGTTTGTATGAACTGTAACTTTTTGGGCACAAGTCCGTATTACTACTGAATTGGGTCGGCGCTTCGATAGGCTCAACGACCTTAGATCGCTGAGCTTGTCGAAGGGCCGGCAAAGAAAACAACAATTAAAACTAAACACAATGAAAAGACACATTTTAATCATCGCAACAGTCATCTTCAGCATCACGCTCAATGCCTGCACCATCAATGTCGATGGAGAAACGTTTGGCGGTAAAACTATCAAAGGCGACGGCAACGTTGTGACACGTAATTACGATGTAAGCGCATTTGACGCAATTTCTATCTCACTTCCCGCGACGGTAAACTTCACAACATCAGACGAATACTCATGCGTGGTCCACGTGGACGAGAATATTCTTGAATACCTAGAAATTAAGGTGAAGAAAGGAGAATTGCTCATGAGCAAGCCTGACAAGTACAAGGACATCACCATCCTTAAGCCTACGGAATTCATCATCGAGGTGACGGCACCGACCTTGTATAACATCAATCTTGCAGGTAGTGGCAAATTCAACGTGCTCAGTCCATTGCAAGGAGAGGAATTGGAAGTTAATGTGGCTGGTTCAGGTGACGTTATTTTAAACAAAACCGTCAGCTTCCAGGAAATCGGGATGAATGTAGCAGGTTCGGGCAGTTTGGTTTGCATTGAATTAGTTGCGGACAAATTGAACGGCAGTATTGCCGGCTCTGGAGACTTGAAAGTGGCAAAAGGCGAGGTGAGAAAGGCAATTGCCAGTGTGGCCGGTTCTGGCGACATCATCCTCTCTTGTGACATAGATCACCTTGAGGCCGACATCGCCGGCTCGGGTGACATCAAGGCTCGGGTCAGTGGCAAGCTCAAGTATGGCATCATCGGCTCTGGCGACATCAGCTACTATGGCAATCCTGTCGTGGAAGGCGACAAGGTGGGTAGCGGCAATGTGAAACAAATTTCTGAATAGTAAATCCTTTTTCATATCTTGTGAGGAGCGAGGCCGCTGTGAGCGACCTCGCTTTTTTTTGAAAAGAAGTTTCTCATGACCTCAAGAGCTTTTGCTTTAGATTATTCCCTGTTTGGGCGATGGATTCGAAAACTTTATAAAACCAGGGAAACGAATGGGTTTCTAAGAAAATAAGGTAGATTGAAGTCAAGGGACTTTCCTTCGAAGAGTCGGATATTGAACTTATAGCTGAAATGCTGTAACACGAATTGTTTTATTTACTTTAAAAACAAAATAAGTGCTTGATTACCAAACACTTATTCTGTTGCGGAGAGAAAGGGATTCGAACCCTTGGAACGCAAAGCGTTCAACGGTTTTCGAGACCGCCCCGATCGACCACTCCGGCATCTCTCCTGACCTGAGTCAGGTCTGGTCTGACATTATGAAGGCGACTTGCGCCGCCTTGCGGAGACAGAGGGATTCGAACCCCCGAAGCCTTTCGGCTTAACGGTTTTCAAGACCGCCGCTATCGACCACTCAGCCATATCTCCGCTGCAAAAGTACAACATTTTTCGTTAGGTTGAGAATTTTTCCGAAAAAAACTTTTTCCCAGCCGAAAAACCCTATCTTTGCAAGGTATTAGGAAAAGATGAAAACGAAGTGCTTTTTGATGGCCGTTTCATTGTTTTGTGCAGTGCTGTTTTGCACCTGCAACAAGGCACATTTGCCGTTTACGGAAAGTGAAGCCCCATATCATTTCAAGGAGTTGAAAACCATTGAAACACTTTTGGAAACCAATCCCGATTTGGCTTTGGACAGCGTGATGGCACTTAGGGCGATGGCTGAGAAAACACCCTTTACCTCTTTGGACCACAACGAATTGCGGTTGCGTGAAGTTCAGGCCCAATATAAGAATCATGTCCTGAGCGATACAAGTCCCGACTTGGCATCGGTGGTCGTTTTCTACGATAGTCTAACGAATTGTTATCCCGACAACGTCGATTTGCAGTATCTTTTGGCCAACGCCCATTACTATAAAGGTGTGGAATGGGCCTACGCTGACGAAGATGTCAAGTCTTTTTCGTGCTATCTCCAGGCTTTGGCGGTGATGGGTGAGCAGGAAAAATGGGAGAGGAATCCTTATGCACTGCGTTTCATTGCGTTGATTCACACGCGATTGTCTGAGATTCTGTATCATTATGGCCTGAATGATGCGGCCTTGGAGAATTGCCGAGAGGCTTACTTGTTATATACGAAGGATGCCGACAAGGCAGCCATGATGCGCTATGAGGCGGCCATCTACCAGTCGGAAAAGGCTTACGATAAGGCTTTGGCGCGATTCTACGAGGCGGAAGACTTGGTCGCAGGCGACGATGGCTTCATTCGGCTTTCGAAAGGAGCGAAACTCTTAGAGCTTCAGCAATATGACTCGGCTTTTCCGCATCTGGAACATGCTTTTCAGCATGGTGACCGTTTCGCTCGGACGGATGCGGCGGCCAAATTGTCTGAGATTTGTCAAATTGAGGGAAGGAGCGATGAGGAGTTGCGTTATGCGCGCTTCTATGTGGAGCAATCTCTGATGGAGCCTCGTCTGGCCTCGCGCAAGATGGAAATCGAATACCTGTATGGCACATTCAAGCGTCCGAAATTGGAGACCGTGACCCAAAGTGGGAAACTATCGCAGCTACCACTCGGAATGCTGTTCCTATTGCTGGCTATTGTTGGCTTGCTGGCTTTTGTCATCATCCGCAACCGAAAACGCATCAACCATATTGAAAACAAGATTTCAACTTTTGAACAAAAACGGGTTCAGGAAACCGACCTTGTTTCGGAGCTACAGCAAGCCGTTGAACAAAACCAACCACGGGAAAACGTCAATAGAGTGAATTTTGAAGAAGCTTGGACGGCGTTTTCAAACAGTCAGGTGGCATTGAAAATCAAACATTTGATTGAGGGCAAGGATATTATGATAAAGAGTGTGGGCGTCTATCCCAAACTGAAGCTGAAAGAGATGGACTACATCGAATTGGTTCAGGAAGCCAACCGATGTTTCCCTGATTTCTCGTCGCGGTTTCTGAAACGTTATTCCGAACTGAACGTGTCGGACCTTCGACATGGATGTTTGGCATTGTTGGGTTGCAACGATGCGGAGATTGCCGTACTCGAAGGCATCTCTTATAGCGGCTCAAACCGCAGGTCGAAGAAGATTTTGTCGGTTCTTGATTCGGGAGACAGCTTGGAAAATGCCATGATAACTTGCTTGAAAGAATTGGTATAAAATATTGATAATAAATAATATATAATGATTTTGTTGATATTGTGGAGAAAGTGGAGATGAAAAATCGTAGCAATTTGTTTGAGAGTGGCTATTTTTGCTGCAAACTTTTAAATCAATAAGTCATGAAAAGATCAATTTTATTCGTAATGATGGTGTTGCTTGCCATTGCGGGCAGCGCCCAAGTAAAGATGCTCAAACCCTATCTTTCGACGACGGTGTACAATGCGCCTGGTTTGACACCTTACGTTGAAAACGCCCTCGCCATTGACTGTCAATCGGCGGTTTACAAGGAATTTGAACCTGGGAAATTCAAAGCTACTGTCGAAATCACCACCATTTTCAGTAAAGATGATAGAGTGTACGACTTCTCCAAAATTGCTTTGGACAGTCCTGTGGTAACCGACACTTCGAAAATTGATGGTGCATTCATTGACCAACAACGATTCACGCTGCCTAACGGTGAATATCGGATGGAAATCAGTGTGGCTGACTTGAATGCCAAGGAGCAGGTGCCGTCGCACGATGCCATGACGATCACGGTGGAATTCCCTGATGATGCGCCCGCCATCTCCGACATCCTTTTCTTCGACTCCTACGTCAAGGCCGAACAACCCACAGCTTGCACCAAGAGCGGCATGGATTTTCTGCCGAGAGTGTATCCTTTTTACGGTGCAGCCGATGCCAAACTGAAGTTCTACACCGAGCTATACAACAGCAACAAACTATATGACGAAGGCAAGTTTCTCGTCAGTTATTACATCGAGTCTAGCGAGTCGTCGTCAATGTTGCGCAATTTCAGCTTCAACCAGCGTTTCGAAGTGGGCAAGGTCAATGTGCTGCTCAATACCATTGATATCAAGGACTTGCCTTCAGGGAACTACTATCTCGTTGTTGAGATGCGCGACCGTAGCAATACCTTGATTTGCAGCCATAGTGCATTCTTCCAACGCAGTAATCCGGGGGTAGGCTATAATTTGGACGACTTGGCAGGAATCGATGTGAGCAATACTTTTGTGGGTGACATCGACAACATCGACACTTTGCGACAATATATCAAGTTCCTTGACCCGATTTGTTCTGAGGCGGAACGCAACTATTGCGCGGGTTTGGTGAAAACGGATGATGCCACGACTATGCAGCAGTTCTTGTTCAACTTCTGGAGCACACGTGCCCCACTAGCACCTGGTCAAGCATGGAAAGACTATCTTGCTGCTGTGAAACGTGTCAACATGTCGTTCGGAACGACTTCATATCCGGGTTATCGCAGCGACCGTGGTTATGTGTTCCTCAAATATGGTCAGCCCGACAAGATTGTGGAAAGCCCCAACGAACCGAACGCTTATCCATACGAAATTTGGCATTATTACGTGTTGGCCAACCAGCGCAACAAGCGTTTTGTCTTTATGTCGAAGGATGAGTCTACCAACGACTACCACTTGATTCATTCCGATGTAGTTGGTGAGGTAAACAACTATCGCTGGCAGTTGGAAATCTATTCGCGTGTCTATGGACAAGGTTACGACCAAGGTATTGACCAAACGAAGTATGAGGACATGTGGGGTTCGCGTGCCAACGACCTTTACAACAATCCGAGATAAGCGATGAAGAAAGTCGGGTTCCTGTTAGTGAAGCTGTGGGCTTACGGATTGTCGATAACCCCATTCTGGCTACTGTATCTCAGGTCTGATTTCTATTTCCTTATCGTGTACCATTTGGCTCATTATCGTCGTAAGGTGGTGAGACAGAATCTGTTGCGATCGTTTCCTGAGAAAGATCTGAAAGAGATTAAGGCAATTGAGAAACGCTTTTACCATAACTTGTGCGATCAGGTGGTGGAAATGTTCAAGCTGTTCCACATGTCGGTCGACGAGGCCAAACAGCGTATTCTGGTCACCAATCCGGAAGTGGTGGAGGCATTGTATGACCAACGTAAGAGTTTTTTCTTCGCGATTCCGCATTCGGGCAACTGGGAGTGGTTCGGCAAGCGGATGCAGACTTTTTCGGGTCATCATCCCATGGCCATTTATAAAAAGGTGAAGAATCCCGATTTCGACCGTTTCATCCTCGATTTGCGCACGAGTTTGCCCGTCGAGATGATGGAGTCCGATGCGGCCTTGCGCACTTTGGCACGGCGTAAGGATACCTTGGATGCCGTGTTGATTTTGGCTGACCAGACTTCTTTCGGTTTGGATTCCGATTACTGGAACACCTTCCTTCATCAGGAAACGTGCTGGTTTACAGGCTTGGAACGCATGTCAAAGTTCCTCGACTATGCCATTGTCTTCGTGGACATGAAAAGAGTACGGCGCGGGCAATACGAACTGACTTTCCATCTCATCACCGACGACCCGAAAGCGACGGCAAAAGGTGAGATTATGGAGCAATATTCGCAACACATCGAGCGTTTCCTCCATGAGCAGCCCGACAATTGGCTGTGGTCCCACAAGAGATGGAAACACGTTAGAAAACAAACAGTTGCATGATAAGAGTTGCGGTCGTCATATTGAACTACAACGGGAAAGCGTTTTTGGAGCGTTTCTTGCCCAACGTCATCGCCAGTTGCGATTCGGCTTTGGCCGAGGTGGTGGTGGCTGACAATGCTTCCACTGATGGTTCTGTTGACTTCATGCGTGAGCGTTTTCCCCAGGTTCGCTTGATTGAAAACGGCAGCAACGAGGGGTTTTCGACGGGTTACAACCTTGCCTTGCAACAAATTGAGGCACAGTATTATGTGCTGCTCAATTCTGATATTGAGGTGACTCCCAATTGGATAGAGCCAATTATTAACTTGATGGATTCCGACCCCAAGATTGCAGCCTGTCAACCCAAGATCCTGTCATATTACCACAAGGAGCAGTTCGAGTATGCTGGTGCTTGTGGCGGCTTCATCGACAAATACGGCTATCCGTTCTGTCGTGGGCGCGTATTCCAGCATCTTGAAGAGGACAAAGGCCAGTATGATGCGCCGATGGAAGTCTTTTGGGCCACAGGAGCTTGCATGTTCGTCCGCGCCGATTTGTATCATCAAATGGGTGGCCTTGACGACAGTTTCTTTGCCCACATGGAAGAAATCGATCTTTGCTGGAGATTGAAAAATGCAGGTTACAAGGTGTATTGCTGCCCGCAGTCGGTTGTTTATCACATCGGCGGCGGTACGTTGCCCAAGGATTCACCTCGAAAGACTTACTTGAATTTTCGCAACAACCTCTCGGTTTTGGTAAAAAATCTGCCTGACCATTGTGTGAAGCGCGTTATCCTATACCGTATCTTCCTCGACTGGGTGGCCGCCTTGAAGTTCCTATGCGAAGGCTGCTTCAGGGATTTCCAAATGGTTTTTAAGGCGCATATTGATTTTTACAAGCGATTGAAGTCTTTGCGTGAAAAGCGCAAAAAAGTCCAGCGTAATAAGGTGAGTTGCATGTATCGGAGAAACATTGTCTTCAATAGCGTGATTTTGGGCAAAAACAAGTTCAGTGAATTGAAAGCCAACGATTTCTCAAACTAATGAAGCGATGGCCTTGTCGTAGCTTTCCATGCCGAAGCCGCTGAAGTGGGCTTGGCAAGCCTCTGCCGTGAAAGAATGACGGCGATATGGCTCTCGTTTGGAGATATCGGAGATATGCACTTCCACGACGGGTATACCAATGGCACGGATGCAATCGGCGAGGGCAATGGAAGTGTGGGCATAGGCGCCTGGATTCATCACCACGGCATCAAAGACGCCGTCGGCCTCTTGTAGCTTATCAATGAGGCAGCCTTCGTGATTTGACTGGAAATAAGAGAGCCGGTGTTGAGAAAAGCGTTGTTGGAGTTGGGTGAAATAGGTCTCGAAAGACAGGTTTCCGTATATTTCAGGCTCGCGTTTGCCCAGCAAATTCAGGTTAGGTCCGTTGAGGATGAGAATGTTCATTTTAGGAAAGTTTTTGCAAAAATAGCTTTTCGATCGGGATAAAATGGTCTTGTAGCGCAAAAAAATTTTTTTTGAAGAATAAAGGCTTATATCGAATCTTTTCGTATTTTTGTCTCGTTAAAGAAACTAGCTTATGAAAATCATCACTTTAGGCAAAACCAATCTCAAGGTAAATAAGAATGGTTTTGGTGCCCTTCCGATTCAGCGTGTCAGTCAGAAGGAGGCCGTTTATTTGTTGCACAAGGCCTTTGACAATGGGTTTGATTTTTTCGACACGGCCCGTTTCTATACCGATAGCGAAGAGAAAATAGGTGCAGCCTTTGCCGACCGGCGCAACAAAGTCGTTTTGGCATCGAAGACCGCGGCCCCTACAGTGGAGGAGTTTTGGAAGGATTTGCATACTACTTTGAAGAATTTGCAGACGGATTATCTTGATATATACCAGTTCCATAATCCCGACTATTGTCCGCGCCCGGGCGACAAAGTTGGCTTGTATGATGCCATGAAAGTGGCCAAGCGGCAGGGAAAGATTCGTTTCATTGGCATCAGCAACCACCGCCAGTCGGTGGCCATGGAAGCTATTGAGCGCGATTGCTACGATACCCTGCAATATCCTTTTTCGTACCTGTCTTCTGACACCGAACAACGGATTGTGGAGTTGTGCCATAAGCACAACATGGGTTTCATCAGCATGAAGTCCTTGGCTGGGGGACTTATCACCGATTCAGCTCTGGCTTACGCTTTCCTGAATCAGTTTGACCATGTACTTCCCATTTGGGGTATTCAACGTGAAAATGAGTTGGATGAGTTCATTTCGTATCAAGACCATACACCGGAGCTGACTTCGATGTCGTGGCGCAAAATCGAGAAGGAACGCAAAGAATTTGGCACTGATTTCTGCCGAGGCTGTGGCTATTGTATGCCATGTCCTGCTGGCATACAAATCAACGATTGCGCTCGTATGAGCCTCCTTTTGCGCCGTGCTCCGCTTGAGGTTTACCTTACCGAAGAGTGGGCTGCCAAGATGAAGCTGATTGACAAATGCAAGCATTGCAATGGTTGTAGCGAGAAATGTCCGTACGGATTGGAAGTGCCCGCGCTTTTGAAGAAGAATTACGAAGACTTCAAGGAGTTTTGGGCGAACAAATAACAACTTTTATGTTAGTGGCAAAAGAAAGGCGGCCTTGATTTCATCAGGTCGCCTTTCAAATTTGTTCGTCATGGGCCAAAGCAGTTAATGCTTTATGAACTTGAGATGCGTTTTTCCAACGCGGACAAAATAAAGTCCTGACGGCAAGTCGCCGACGAAAAGTTCTCCATCCACTTCAAGGATGTCGGTTTTAACACTTATTCCAAGGCTATTGAAAATGCTGATTTCAGTCGCTTCTTCCAGACCCTCCACTCGGATTCTGTCGTTGGAAGGATTGGGATATAGGCTGAAAGGATTATTGTCGTTCTCATCAACGCCGTTGGCGTTGAAAAAGGCAGCAAGCACGATGTCGTGGTCAACGACAATTTCTCTTGGATTGTCGACAATCTCGTCGCCCCATTTCACGAATTGATAGCCATCGGCTGGGATAGCGGCAAGTGTGGCCGTGCTCCCTGCGTTGTACGTGCCAGCACCGATAACAAAGCCTTGGTTCTCATCGTAATATATGGTGACGGTGTAGGTGCTAACTGAATTGATGGCGAAGGAGGCCGTGTAGGTGGCATCGCTTGTGACCATTATGGTGCGGGGGTTGCTCGTGTTGCCGTCTTGCCAACTTGCGAAGTGGAAACCGTGGTTGGGGGTGGCGCCAATAGTGATTTCTGTGCCTTCAAGGAAGGAACCTCCGCCATAAACGGTACCCATGAGCGGATTGTCCGATTCCACGTCGATGGTATAATAAGTCTGCATTGGTTCGAAGAAGGCTGTGAAAGTGGTGTCTTGCGTGACATAGATGTTTCGAGGGTTGATGGAAATGCCGTCGTTCCAGCGTTTGAAAACAGCGCCTTCATTTGCAATGGCACTAATTTGGATGCTGGTGTTTTCTGGGTAAGTGCCGCTACCCGTCACGATGCCTAAGTCGGGATTGTTGGAAAGCACATTGACGGTGTATTCTGGCGTGCCGTTTCGATAGAATAAGGCAGTGTAAGTGGCGTTTTGGGTTACGGCAAAACTTCTGGGGTTGATGGGGATGCCGTCGCTCCAACATAGGAACATGTAGTTGGGGTTGGGTGTGGCGGTCAGTGTGACCGTATCGCCGTAGTGATAGCTGCCGCCTCCGCTGACAGTTCCGCCTTCCACGGGGTCGCTGATGGTGGTGATTTCGTAAGTCTTTGGAGAAAACACAGCGGTATAGGAGGCGTTACCTTCAACGAATACGCTGCGAGGGTTTTCTATGGCGCCATCGGTCCAATAGTCAAAGAAATAACCTTGATTGCTGTGGGCCGACAAATTGATGGTAGTGCCATAGTTGTAGATGCCGCCGCCGTTGACAGTACCTGCGCCTTGGGGGATAGCGTCGGTTTTGATGAGGCATTGTTGTATGTTGAAATGGGCGGTATAGGTATGATCTTCAGTGACGACGACAGTGCGCGGATTGTCGGTGTTGTCGTCGGTCCAACTGACGAATTCAAATCCTAGATAGGCGGTGGCTGAAATCTGGATGGTATCCAAGTAATGGTAGTCGCCGCTGCCCGACACCCAACCCCATCCGGTATTGTCAGACAATACGGTGATGGTGTATAGGCGGGTGACGAAGGAAGCGATAAAGGTGCTATCTTGCGTGACGACGACGGTGCGTGGGTTGCTGGTGTTGCCGTCGTCCCAGCTATCGAACGCGAAACCTGGGTTGGCAATGGCCTCAAGGGTGATGGTGTCGCCGTAGTGATAGTTGCCGCCACCGGTTACCATGCCAGTGCCTTCAGGGGAAACAAGGGTCTCGATAAAGTAGTCGATTTGTCTAAAATGGGCGATAAAGGTACTGTCCTGCATTACGATGATGTCGCGTGGGTTGTCGGTGATGCTGTCGCTCCAATAAAGGAATTCGCAGCCCATGTTGGGGAAGGCTTCGATTGTTGCCGTATCGCCGAGGGGATATTCGCCGCCTCCACTGACAGTGCCCCAATCGTCGTTGTTGGCCTCCACAGTGAGCGTATAAACGGGTGTAGGCTCGGAAGGCAAAACAACGAGTGAGGTAATTTCTTCGCAACCATTGGGCTGGTAAAGGACTTCGCCGTCTTTCCAAATCATGCCCACATGGTCGATTTGGCCGGCATAATAAACGCCGTATTCATTGACACATAAGGCATAAAGGTCGCCTGTTACATTGAAGGAATGGGCATGGAGCACTGCACCGTTTTTCCAAACGAAGATGGAATCGTCGGTGAAACCAGAGGTGTAGATGTCGCCGTCATATACGGCTATGGCTTGGAAGGAGGAGGTGAGGCTGTCACTGAAGGAATAGAGGACTTCTCCGTTCTCCCATGCCGTGGCCATCAAGAGGCCTTCCAAGTAATAATAGCCGCCTGCGTAGAGGTTGGTGCCGTCATGGTGTAGGCAACAAACGGTAGAGGTAAGCTCCGCATTCCACAGCAATGAATCGTTTTTCCATACCGTGGCGATGTCCAAGGAGTCGGCCGAGCCGCCGGAATAGAGGTCTCCCGTGACGGAATCAAGGCACAGAGCATATATCTGGTTGGGGCTGAGGCTGTCGCTGAAGGCATGGAGTATCTCGCCGTTGTGCCACACGAGACCCCGATGGAGATTCCACTCGTTTTTGTTGTAACCTGCTGCTGTCCAGCTGTTTTCGTTGAGAATCAAGCTGTTGATGACGGAGTTCTCGCCTGCCGAAAACAGGAGGCTGTCGCTCAGCCAAACGCGGCCTTCAGAATAGGCCGTGTCGTGAACGAAACCTGCGCTGTAAACCATCTCATCGGGTGTGACCTGTAGAGCTTGCAAGCTGACGGACAAACTATCTGATAGGCTGTAAACTAACGTGTCGTTCTTCCAAATTTTGCCCGTTCCGTTGCCGTTTCCAGCGAAATAAATGTCCTGGGCTTGGGCGAAACCGAAGACGAAAAACAAGGTGGCGAAAAGTATGCTTATCTTTTTCATTGTGTGTGCTTTTTTCGAGAAACGAAATATCTTGAAATAAAGTGCAAAAATAGTAACTTTTTCTCGTAGTCTGTATTTTTGAAAAATAAAAAGCTGTATCTTTGCAGTCGATATGCGGTGCCCAAAGGCTCAATAGGGAATCGGGTGAGAATCCCGGACAGTTCCCGCTGCTGTAAGCTCTTCACCTCGGCCATCATGCCACTGAAAACCAACATTTTTCGGGAAGGCGGCCAGTTTCAAGGAGTAAGTCAGAAGACCTGCCGCACGTCGTGAAACAAGGCTTTCGGGACAAGAGCTGGCCTTTCCTTATAATTAATAAGGTGTACCAACACTATCCTTGAAGTTTTGAGGTAATTAACTAATTATTAAACCTTTAAAACTAAAAGTATTATGCGTTTTAAAAACTTTACCCTCTTATTCCTCATGGGAATTTTCGGTCTTTTCACGACCAACCTGTTTGCACAACAGGATGCCACCATCTCTGCCGACGAAATCCAATACTGGATTGGTGAAGGCGAAAACGAAGTGGTGGTTGCCATTAGCTGGTGCAGCTACACTGAAACAGCCTTAGCTTGGGGCTACCGTTTCAATGGCGAAGCCACTGTTTTCCAGGCACTCACGGCTATTGCCGCCGAGGACAGTCGCCTGACGGTGATTGGCTCTGCTCCCTCCAACATCACCTATGTGGATGGCAACTTTGAGCTGACCATGTGTCCGAACCCGGATGCACAATGGGGCGACCCCGACTATGATGTCCCCATGCACAGCGTGAATAGCTTAATGGGCCAGAACATGATGTCGGCCGAACCGATTCACAACAATGACTTCGTGAAGATCGGTGGCTATGCTTGCGGCATCATGTCACCCGACTGGACCACCATCATCTGGACCACCGAAATCATTCCTGCCACCGACCCGAGCATCACTCCTGAAGATGCTACCATCGACCCTGCCGACATCCGTTACTGGATTGGCGAAGGCGAAAACGAAGTGGTGTTCATCGTCAACTGGGCTGAGCCTGACACGGCCTTGGCTTGGGGTTACCGTTTTGCCACCGAAACCGTCACCATCAAAGACATCATGGACGGCATCGCTGCTGTCGATAACCGTTTCAGCTATGACGCCATGGGCAGCTGGATGAACGACATTTTCTTCAACGACGGCACGCTCGACCTGAGCCTCACCGAACCGATGTGGGTCTCCTACTTAGTCAATGGCGAGTCTTCATGGGATACTTTTGATGTCAAGACGCTTGTCGATGGCGACTATGTGAAGTGGGGCGACACTTATTGTGGCACCCTGGTTGATCCCGAAAACTACATTTACGTTTGGGAAAAGGAAATTGCCGCCGTGTATCCCTACGCCGTGGAAGCCATGATTGACCCGTCAGAAATCTACTATTGGGTTGGCGAAGGCACGAACGAGGTGGTGTTTGCTGTCAACTGGGCTGACCCCAACAAGTGCTTTGCCTGGGGCTATCGTTTCAATGAAGCGACCATCACGGTGAAGGATGTCATGGATGCCATCAAGGCAGCCGACGGACGTTTCAACTATACTGTTGGCGCTTGGGGCGTGGAAGACATCACTTTCCACAATAGCGAGTTCAACTTGGGCATCACAGAGTATTCCTACTTCATGTACAACGTGAACGGCCTTTATGCTTGGTACGGCTATGACCAACAAACCCTTGTGAACGGCGATTTCGTCAAGTTCGGTGACGTAGCCTGCGGCACCGAAATTGCCCCGTGGACCTACGTTTGGACACAACCTGTTGAACCCGTTGCTAATCCTACTGGCTTGAATGAAAACCAAGATTACACTTTGTCCGTCTATCCGAATCCTGCCGTGGGCGAGACCTTCGTGACCCTCGAAAACGCTGGCTTCAACGAGGTTTCGGTCTATGACCTGCAAGGCCGCTTGGTCAGCAAACAGAGCTATGTAGCCAACGCTGGCGACCAAGTTCGCCTTGGTGTCGAGATGCTGAACAACGGCGTGTATTTCGTCCGCGTCAGCAATGAGAACTCTATTCAGACCGCCAAACTTGTGGTGAAATGATGAAAAGGATTTCCATCCTGTTGATGGCTATGGTGCCGGTTGCGCTGTGGGCGCAGTTTGCTCCCGCACAAGATAAACCCGGCACCACGGCCATGCATGCCGACTCGTCAGCGTTTGTGGCTTGGGCTACAGGAATCGAGTTAGAGCGTGGCCCGATGAATATCACCAACCCCGGTCTCGGTGTGGCGAGTTTTGGCCCAGATTTGGCAGTGGCTTTGGGCAAGCCTGGTGGCACAATGGATGTCGTAAGTCTCGGTGATGGAGGAAAAGCTACGCTGACCTTTGATTCACCTATCTGCAACGAGCCTGGCCCTGACTTTGCCGTGTTCGAGAACGGTTTCGCCAACGCAGTAGATCCAGAAACATGGGCACTTGAGCTTGGTTTCGTGGAGGTCAGCTCCGACGGCGTGAATTTCTTCCGTTTTCCCGCTGTAACCTATGTCCAGACTGACACGCAATTAGGCAATGGAGGCAGCATTAATCCTGCACAACTTCATAATTTTGCCAGTAAATATGGAGCATTCTATGGAACGCCCTTCGATTTGGACGAGGTGGAAGACAATGCGCTGTTGGATAAACACAAGGTGACACACGTCCGCATCGTTGACGTGGTGGGCAACATCGATCCCGAATATGCTACCTACGATTCGGAAGATCATATCGTCAATGACCCGTGGCCTACGCCTTTTGCATCCAGCGGAATGGACTTGGACGCCGTCGGCGTGATTCACGACTTGGCGCATTTTGACGTACCTGAGAATGGGGGAAAACTTGTTTCTTTGTACCCTAATCCTGTCAGGGACAGACTCTTCGTGAAGACGGAAAACTTGCAATCGGTTGAAATCTACAATGCTGTTGGACAGTTGGTTATGAAGACCACGGAAGAAGCCGTTGACCTCAGCGCCTTGACCGATGGCATCTATCTCGTCCGTGTTGTTTGCGAAGATGCAATGATTACGCAACGTATTGTTAAACAATAAATTGATTCGAAATGAAAAAGGTAAATCTGTTCCTTTTGGCTCTTTTGGTGGCGACTTTGTTCTCCTGCAAACCCGATAAGCTAGTCAATCCGAATGCCTACAACCTCGGTTCTGGTGTTTTTGTGCTCAACGAGGGCAATTTCCAGTTCTCCAACGCCTCGCTGAGTTTCTATGATCCTCAAGCCGATACGGTGGCCAACGACCTGTTTTATAAGGTGAACAGTGCCCCGCTCGGTGATGTGGCGCAAAGTCTGGCCTTAGCCGATGGCAAGCTCTACATCGTGGTCAACAACAGCAATTATATTTATAAGGTAGATGCCAACACGATGGTGTGCGACACCACGAAGCCCTTCAAGCTCGGCGATTTCTATTCGCCGCGCGAGATGCATGTCGTGGCTCCCAACAAGGCCTATGTCAGTGATTTGATTGGCACCGGCCTTTGGATTGTCAACCCGCAGGATATGAGCCATTCGGGTTCCATCGAAATGGGCAAATCGACCGAGAAGATGGTGCAAGTCGGCAACGAGCTGTACGTCAGCAACTGGTCGAACTACTACGTTCCCGGCATGGAGAAGAATAGCGTTCAGGTCGTGGACATCAACAACGACGTGAAGGTGGCGGAAATCCAAGTGGGGAAGGAGCCGAACTGCATGGCAGTGGACAAGAACAACCATGTTTGGGTGCTTTGTGAAGGTGCCACATGGGAGGCTGACGGCGAGAATCCCACCTTGTGGGAAATCGACCCGATGCTGAAGTCGGCCACCCTGCGCTATGAGTTCGATGGTACGGCTATGATTCTGAAAGCCAATGCTTCAGGCGATGGATTGTACTTGTTCATTGATAACGAGGTGCGCCGTTTCGACATCGCTGCTTCGACCTTGTCGGAGACGTTCCGCATTGCTGCTCCCGAAGGAGGGATGTTCTACAATATGGCCGTCAATCCCCAAAATGGAGAGTTGTACGTCACTGACGCGAAGAACTATCTGATGGATGGCACGGTTTATCGCTATTCCGAAGATGGCGTGCTGCTCAGCTCGTTTGAGGCAGGCGTCATTCCTAGTGCAATGTTGTTTAAATAATTGATATTCTTTCGTGTGGGGCTTTCTTTGGGAAGCCTCACACATTTTTTTGTTTAGTTTATGAAAAAGACCTGTCCCCGTTGCGGAAAAGAGTTTGAGTGCGTCCATTCCGTGGACTGCTGGTGTGTGAAGGTAAAGCTCACTGACACCACGAAAGCCTATTTAAAAGAGCATTACAGCAACTGCCTGTGCAAAGACTGTTTGGAGGAAATCAATGGAAAACAAGACTAGTGTATTGTCATTGCGAGCGAAGCGTGGCAATCTCCTACTATTCGCCTTGTCGCTTTTGCTTTTCGTGGCCTGTGCCCCGAAAGCCAAAACCGACGTCAAGGCATTGCCTAAGGGCGAAAACCTCATGCGTCATGCCAGAAACATTTCAGTCTTTGAGAAAGACTACGGTTATCGGATGGATGTGCTTTGCCCTTGGGACACAACGCTTTCCTTGGGCAGTTTTGCTCTTGTCAAGGACACGACGAAGGCGGTCGAAAAGGATGTGAAAGGCAGCATTCAGGTGCCCGTACAGTCGGTGATATCTTTCTCGGCCACGCAATGGGCTGTCTTTCTGCGATTGGGTGAAATCGACCGCGTGAAGGGCATCCTTGAAGGACGCTTCGTGAGCGATACGACCATGAAGTCACTTTTGGCGCAGGAAAAGGTCTACGACATTGGCACGGAAGCCGCCGCCGACATAGAGCGGATGATACAACTAAAACCTGATGCTTTGCTCTATTCCCCTTATTTCGATGGCAACCAAGGTGGACTGAACGTCACGGGGGCGGTGCTGTTCCCCTTCGCGGACTACATGGAAAACACGCCCTTGGGCCGCGCCGAGTGGATTCGCGTCATCGGCATGTTGGCGGGCTGCGAGGACAAGGCCGATACTTGGTTTGATGACATCGAAAGGCGCTACAATGCGCTTTCAGGTCTTTGCGCCAATGTGAAGCATCGCCCGACAGTCTTCTCCGACTTGGCCTTCAACGGACAGTGGTATGTGGCAGGAGGCCGAAGCTATATCGCCAAACTGTTTTCCGATGCGGGTGCCGATTACATTTGGAAGGACAATCCCTCGACGGCCAGTGTCCCGATGGACGCAGAGAGTATTCTTGCCAAGGCGCAAAAGGCTGATTATTGGCGGGTTATCAATTCCAATCCTTTCCAGATGACCTACGAATCCTTGGCTAAGGGAAGCCCTGTCTATCCGCTTTTCGACGCTTTCAAAAAACACCAAATCATCGTCTGCGACATCCTCCCGACAGGTTATTTTGAGCAGTCGCAATGCGAGCCGGATTTGCTTTTGGCCGACTTCATCCATTTCTTCCATCCCGAGCTGTTGACGGGCGAATGGTCTGATTATCAGCCGAAATATTACCATTTGATGATAGAGTAAAGGCTATAGATGCGCTTAATACAGCATCCCGAAAAGCCAAAGCGGAATTTTGTTGCCGTGCCCAATCTCCATGTCATCGCTGACCACATAGCTGCTTTCGACGCCCTTGATTTGGGAGAAGCCTTTCCGCTTGCCGCCCACTTCGAAAAGCCATTTGTCATCGACAACAAGGTCGCCTTGTTCGGGCATATAGAGCTGGTGTGCAGGGCCTAACTGCGAGGCGAGGTAAGTTTCGCGCATGGTGCCGGCTTCGGCTTGGGGTGTCAGGCAATACATCAGATTGGTGTTGTAGAAAAGGATTATTTCGGGTTTTGTCAGCATGTTCATCCCCCCAATTTTGGAATATAACCGCCGAATCAATGCGGCCTTGTCTATCAAGTCAATGAGTTTCAGCACATTGTTCCTCGACGACTGTAAGGTGCTGCAAAGTGCTGAAATATTCAGCGTGTAGGGTTTGCTCTCGGCCAATACTGCCAATAGTTGCTTGGCTTTATAAACCGAATCGAATTCAATGTTGCCCACCGAGGGGATTTCTGATGTGATGATGTTGTCAATCACCTGTTGCAGGCGGTCGGCAAAACCGTCGCCTTCCTCGCGATAGAAGGGATAGTAGCCCGCTTCAATGTATTTTTCGAAATGGTGGAGCACCTTCACTTTTGCGGTGATTTGAGAGGCTTCCATGAAATGGTTGCCCAAAATGGTTTCTATCGACAAAACGGGCAACTTGGCCACGCCTTCCAATTGCAGGTATTCCCTGAACGACAGGCCTTCCAAGGTGTAGGCCCGATGCCGCCGCGACAGGTCGGCCACCAACGACTCTTCCAATTTCAGCATTGAAGAGCCAGTGACCACAAGATGCAATTGGGGGTAGGAATCGTAAATGTTCTTGACCTCCCTTTGCCAGTCCTTGTATTTGTGCACTTCGTCCAAAAAAAGATGCGTGCCGCCGTGAGTGTAGTGGTGTTCGGCCAATTCGAGGATGGTATGATTGGCGAACCATAAGTGGTCCAACGAGACATACAAGGCTCTTTCGGCATTGGGGAAGGTCTGTTTGATGTGTTGCAAAATCAGGGTCGTTTTGCCCACGCCTTTCGCTCCCTTGATGACAATCAGCCTGTTATCCCAGTTGATTTTGTCGTACAGATATCTCGTGAAGTTCGTGTCTGTATCGGCTAAAAGCCGGCCAAAGGCCTTGTAAAGTCTGTCCATAATGTTCCTTTTTTGGTTGCTTACAGGCTGCAAAGATACGGTTTTTTTACTTTACAATAACAAAAATGGAGTGAATTTTTTACTTTTCGATAATAAAAGTCATATCAATTTTTTACTTTTTAATAATAAAAATAAGTTTAATTTTTTACTTTTGAAAGTAAAAAAATGGCAAATCATTGCTTAAATGGGCAATCCACCGAACAGCCAGCACAACCGTTCTTTTTGTTGCCACAGCATGAACTATCGCTTGTACCCTTCCGCAAGAAGTGGATGGCGACAGCAACGAGGGCCAGAACCACCAGCAGCACTATGACAGTAGCCAAATTCATGCGATGACGGCGTTGGCAATGAGGTAGGCAAACCAGGCGCAAATCCAGGCGACGACACACTGGAACAGGATGATAAACAGCATCCATTTGGTGCCCAACTCGCGGCGGATGGCGGCCACGGCTGCCACGCAAGGCGTGTAGAGCAGGCAAAAAACGAGCATCGAAATGCTTGTCACTGTGGTGAATAGAGGCATGGCGTTGAGCACCTCTAGGGTGGCGACGACACTTTCCTTGGCCATGAATCCGCTTACCAAGGCCGTGACGATTTGCCACTCGCCCAAACCAATTGGACGGAAAATCGGGGCAATCCAGCCGGCCACACTCGCTAGCATGCTGCCTTCGCCGTTTTCGACCATATTGAAATGGAAATCAAAGGTTTGCAGGAACCAAATTACCAACGAAGCGAGGAAAATCACCGTGAAGGCGCGTTGCAGGAAGTCCTTGGTTTTGTCCCAAAGCAGGTGCGCCACGTTTTTGAGGCCAGGCAGACGGTAGTTGGGCAACTCCATCACGAAAGGGGCCACATCGCCTTTGTTGCCGAACCACTTGGTAAACAGCGCGGTAACGATGCCGACGATGATGCCCAACAAATACAAACAAATCAAGACCACGCCGCCGTGATGCGGGAAAAACATCGACGTGAAGAAGGCGTAAATCGGGATTTTGGCCGAGCAACTCATAAAAGGCGTTAACAATATCGTGCGCCAACGGTCGTGGGTGGAGTGAAGGGTGCGCGCGGACATTACCGCAGGCACGGTGCAGCCGAAGCCGATGAGCATGGGCACGATGCTGTGACCCGTGAGGCCGAGTTTCCGCAAGAAACTGTCGCTGACGAAGGCCACACGCGCCATGTAGCCGCTGTCTTCGAGCAGACTAAGGAAGAAAAACAACAGAATGATAATCGGCACGAAACTCAAAACGCTGCCCACGCCACCAAAGATACCGTCTACCACTAATGACTGCACGGCGGGACTGACGTTCCAATTGGCCAACGCCGTTCCACATCGCTCGGCGAGCCAAGAAATGCCTTGGTCGAGCCAATCTTGCAGTGGTGCGCCAAGCAGGTCGATGGAAAGGTAGATAATGCCCACCATGACAAGGATGAAAATCGGGATGGCGGTCCATTTGCCGGTCAGGTATTTGTCAATGCGGCGACTGCGTTGGTATTCCTTGCTTTCCTTGGGCTTGACCACGGTTTTGTCGCATAGTTTTTTGATGAAGGCAAAACGCATTTCGGCCATCGCTGCGGCACGGTCAAGGCCGCGTTCCTCTTCCATCTGGACGATGAGGTGCTCCAAGGTTTCTTTCTCGTTTTGAGAGAGTTGCAGTGCGTCCATGACGATTTGGTCGCCTTCCACGAGCTTGGAGGCGGCGAAACGTACGGGAATGTCGGTGCGTTGGGCATGGTCTTCGATGAGGTGCATGATGCTATGTAGGCAACGGTGTACCGCTCCGCCATGGTCGTCCTTGTCGCAAAAATCTTGACGCACAGGGGCTTCCTGATACTTCGCGATGTGGATGGCGTGGTCGACGAGTTCGTTGATGCCTTCGTTTTTCGCGGCGGATATGGGCACCACGGGCAGACCCAAAATCTGCTCCATTTCGTTCACGAGGATGCTGCCGCCATTGTTGCGCACTTCGTCCATCATGTTGAGTGCCAGCACCATAGGTGTTCCCAATTCCATGAGTTGCATGGTCAGGTAAAGGTTGCGCTCAATGTTGTTGGCGTCCACGATGTTGATGATGGCTTTGGGCTTTTCCTTCAGGATGAACTCGCGCGAGACAATTTCCTCGTTGGTGTAAGGCGAGAGGGAATAAATGCCCGGCAGGTCGGTGACGGAGGTCTCTGTGTGGCCTTTGATGGTGCCGTCCTTGCGGTCAACTGTGACGCCAGGGAAGTTGCCCACATGCTGGTTCGCGCCTGTCAGTTGGTTGAAAAGGGTGGTTTTGCCGCAGTTTTGTTGTCCAGCAAGGGCGAAAGTCAGTTTTGTGCCTTTGGGCAGGGGCGTTTCGTGCGTTTTGTCGTGATAAATGCCTTCCTCGCCCAAGCCAGGGTGGGCGTTATGATCTGGGAGGGAAGTGATATAGAGATGGTTATCATCTTGACGGTCAGAGATTTCTGTTTCATCGGAAGGATTGCACAGTTCCACTTCAATCAAGGCGGCATCGGCTTTGCGCAAGGTGAGCGCATAGCCGTGAATCATCACCTCCATCGGGTCGCCGAGGGGCGCGAATTTCACCAATTTGATGGTGGCATCGGGGATGAGGCCCATGTCCAAAAAGTGCTGGCGGCGTTGGCCTTCTCCGTTAACGGATTGAATGTGTGCAGATTGACCAATTTCAAGTTTATCGAGCGTAATCATTCGGGTCTTTTTTTGATGATGCAAAAATAGGAAGAACTTCGCTTGGTCTTGCTCCTTATTAATAATGGTTTTCGGCGAAAAACCTCATCATTTGTGGGGAAGGGAACGGTTTTTGTTGTAATTTTGAGCGTTAATCCAATTCGAATCTCCATGAAAAAGCTATTGATTATCACATTGTTCGCGCTGATGGCTCTGCCTATGATGGCGCAGTCGAACGACAAGAAACCAGGCATCAACAAGGAAAACTGCACGTTCACCAATAAAGACGGCAAGACCTTCAACCTCTATGGCAAGTGGCAGATTGTGGAGAGTTTTCCCGACATCAAAGTGCAAATTGTGGAGTCCTTCCCAGACTTGGAAGTGAAAGTCGTGGAGAGCTTTCCCGACCAATGTGGTAAGGTGAAGTTTGTGGAGAGCTTTCCCGACGTGAAAGTGCAGATTGTCAATAGTTTCCCTGACATTAAGGTAAAGATTGTGGAATCGTTCCCCGGCGTAAAAAAATAGATGTGAGGTAGGAATTGTAGGGACGCAATGCTTGCGTCCGAAGGGCTGTCATATTATGGCAGCAGATGCAGTGACGCAACATTTGCGTTTGTAAATCGTTAGAAAAATGCAATGAAGATTGTCGGCAAAATAGTTTTTATGTTGTTGTGGTTTGCGCTTGCAGCCTGCCATCCCATGCCCCGCGATGTGCGGCAAGCCGCCCGCGATGCCTTGGAAAACGCTCGCATTCAGTTGGATTCAGGCAACAAAACGGAGGCTTTGCAATTGTTCAAAGAGGCAGAGCATTACGGTTTGATGGCAGACGATACGTTAACGGTGGCGCGCGCCCGTTACCAAATTGGTGACATATTGTATAGGAAAGGCGAGACGAAAGAAGAATATATGTGGCGTTTGAAAGCCGCAGAACCGTGTTTTGGAACCCATTATGACGAACGAGCTAAATTGCTCAACCTGATGGGTTCTGCATATATCGCTTTTCGGGAGTTTGATAGTGCTGAAATGTATATAAATCAAGCACTTTATTATGCAGAAAAGAGCCAAAACCAAGAGATCTATACAACAGTGCTGACAAACTTTTTTGTTCTGAATCTGGATCAAGGCAACTACAATAAAGCCGCCGAATATCTTTGGAAATTCAAGGCAAGGACTGAGTTGGAAACAGACGAGGAAAGGATGTATTATTGCCAAAGTTTGGGAACGGTTTACGATGCCGCAGACAACACGGATTCCGCAGCCTACTTCTTTAGAAAATATGAAGCCATATTGCAGGACACCAATACCATGAAAGGTTATAAACCTTATTGGGATTACTTGACATTGGAAAAATATGCCGAATTGAGTGGTGATTCTGCTTTGGCTTTGTGGTATTATGAGCATTACATTTTGGAAAACGGAAAAGCGGAATACAAAAAAGAGAAGGAGAATCTTTATAGTATACAGAAGAAATATGATTACGAGGTTTTACAGAACGAGTTGAACGAGAAAATCATCCGCAAACAGCGCATTATCATCCTCATTAGCGGACTGGCGGCTTTGGTTTTGGTAGCTTTATTGGTGTCGCAAATCCGCTTGGCTAGGAAACGGAAACAAGAGGCAGAAATCAACGCGGAACTGTTCCATTTTAAGCAGCAGAACAAAGCGTTGGCACAAAAAGACGCCGAGCACGAGCAAATCCAGCAAAACTATGCCGACCGCCTTTCAGATGCCTTAATGAAGGAACAACGCATCATGCTTCTGTTAGACAACTATTTGAACAGCAACAAGAAAGCCAACCTCCTCAAAGATTTAGAGGCATCCGTCTATGGCGACAAGGACCATTGGAAAGCTATGCTTGCGGTGGTGGGCCAGCTCTTCCCCGACCTCATGGAAACACTGCAACAAAAATACCCCGACTTGGACGAGGACGAAATGAAATCATACATCCTTTCGTATTTCAAGCTCTCGCGCCAAGAGGAGGCTGACTACCTTGGAACGACCGTTAATATGGTAGATAAACTACGCGGAAGACGGCGGAAAAAGATGGAAGAAGGCTAAAATCTTTGGACTTCCCCCAGAAAAAGTTTGGAATAGACATTGCTTTATATTTCTCATTTTCAAAGTATTACATTTTTAAAACCTCGGAATTGTTTGGAATGAGGTTTCAACCGCTTGACAAACCGAGTATTTTTGTTTTCAAATTTCAAAACGCATTAACTATGAAAACAAAATCCATGATTTTCGCATTGTTGCTCATGGGCAACATTGCTTTTGCGCAGGAAACCTACCTTTGGCCTGTCGCTCTGTCTTTAGACAAAAAGGCTGGCGACGACATCCTTTACCGCCCGCAAGACTATATAGGCGTGGCCGATGGTGTGACCCAAGCCGAGTTGAATTTTGACCGTTTAATTGTTGGTGCGCCTTTTTGGACGCCCGTGCTTTGCCCTGTGGATGGGGCAATTACTCATGCCAACATTTTCTACCACAATAGTTTCTGTTGTGTTGACGTATTTAACCAACAAACGGGCAACTTCGAGCAAGACTCCCTGCTGTTCGTCGAGTGGGGAATGTCGCCAGAAAAGATTCGTTATATGAACACAAGTGTTTCCATTCGCGTTGCCGACGGACGAGAGGTGCATGTGAGCGGTATGCGCCCGCTGCGGCTGTTCAAGACGGGCGAGACCGTGCATCGGGGCGATGTGTTGGGCACCGTGGGCTATTATTACAAGCGCATCAAGGAGCCGTGTGTGGTGGTCAGTATCTCGAAAAACTCGAAGCCCGTTGACCCAATGACGCCTTTCGGGCTGAAAACCACTTTTGTTCCTGCCAAGGTGAACAACAAGACCCAACTGACTCGCGAGGAGGCGCAAGCCGACATCAACGGCATGATGGCGGCTTTAGAAGATGCCTTCCCTGGACTGTATGATTACACGCCGAAAGCGGAGTTCGATACCTATATCAAAAACAGAATGGCTGCGATTGGCGAAACCATCTCCAGAAGTGATTTCGAGGTATTAATTTTCAAATTGCTTGGGAAAATCCACGACAGCCATACGGCCATCATCTCAGCGCCGAAAGTGAAGAGAGGTGGATCGCCTTCCTCAGTGTGTCTGGGCTGGTTCAACGACACGCTACAGGTATGGCGCACCGTTCCAAGATACAAAGACTACCTCGGTAAAAAAGTGGTTTCAGTAAATGGCATTTTCGCCGACTCTCTGAAAGCCATGGTGTTGGAGTATGCCACCTATTCCGATGGTTATGTGAAGAGTTATGGGGATTATGTGCTTCTGTATGGAATGGATAATTACTACTGCGACCAAATCGCGAAGGATGCCAACCTTATGGTTACTTTTGCTGACGGCGAGACGAAGCGTTTTGAACAAATGAAACCCAAAGACCCTTACCGCGAACCACAATGGTTAGAATACCAATACCGCCATTATCATACGGATAAGGAGGGAAATGAGGAGGCACATTTTGATTTTGAAAAATTCTCTGACACTGTGGCTTATCTCGCCCTCCACACTTTTGAACTAGATGATTTGGAAATGGAGCAAATCAACGAAATTTTTGCCAATCTTATCGCCGATAGCATTCCCAACTTGATTCTCGATCTTCGTTTCAACCACGGTGGACCATCAGCCTCAGTGGAGGGTATCTATGCCTATCTGGCACAGAAACCGTTTTGCACCAACTTACGCAAAATTGTGAACAAGAAAAACGGTTACGCTTGCGTTGGTAGTTGTCCCGTGGACGATGATGAGGACGGCCCGTTTGCTGATTATGAGCCGCTTCCGAGTGGCGAGGGCTTCGTGAAGGACGAGCCGGAAAGGAGAGAGCCCGATTCCTTGGTCAACTACAAAGGGCGGCTATATCTGCTCACCAATGAGACTTCGTTTTCAGCCTCCACCTGCTTTGCGGGTTGGGTGAAAAAGCAGAACCGAGGTGTCATCGTCGGGCGTGAGACAGGTTCGGCTTATCATCAAATGAAGGCAGAGAATTTTACACAATACCTGTTGCCGAATTCCGATATCGCCATCCAAATCCCAACGATCAAGGTGGTGTTCGACACGGTGGTCAACGAGCGTTTCCCCTTCGGTCGCGGCGTGCTCCCCGACTATCCCGTCAACTTCACGCCCGAAGAACTTTCCTTCGCCCACGGCGACTCCATCCTGAACTACACCCTGCAACTTATTCGCGACGGAAAATACATCTATTATGTTGAGCCTGAGCCAGAAACGACGACCGTTGAGGAGGAGAAAAAGCTATCCTTCTGGTGGATATGGGTTGCGATAGGAGTGGTGGCCGTAATGGTGCCTATTGTGCTGAAAACGAGGGGGAAGAAATAGTTTCCACTTCGCCCCGAGTGATGAACCGTACCGTCACTTCGGGCGTTTTCTTGTTTTCGGTTTTCACTTCACAACGGAAGCTCACATGGGAATTGCCTTCGTCCAAGAAGGAAATACCTTGTGGAAAAACTTCTTCTATCTTATTGAAATTCAAATCGGTAATGTAAGCTATGCCGTCGAAGTTGTAAATGAGGTATTGTCCGGCTTTGAGGGTGCAGGGCAGGTATAAGACGCCGTTTGGAGTGTGGAATTCCAGTTCGCTGATGCTGCCCTTGCCTTCCACAGCGATTTGCAGGGCGAAACGGCTGGCATTCGGACTGTACCAATCCCAAATGTCATCCGTGAGGTTGCAGAAATAGCGGCGTGAAATGTGCTGAGGATAAAGGAGATAAGTGGTGTCATTAGTCTTTTCAAGGTGCCAATTGCCGTATGGGTCTTTGAAAGCTCCTTTTTGTTCTTCGCTGAAGGCATTGGCCAAACGCAGCGTTTCCCATTGGTTAATGGTGTTTAACATTTCATCTGTCAGGCCGTGTTTGCGTAGGGTTTCCGCGCTGCAATCGAGGCCGAAACCAGCGTCGAAGGCAGCGGCTTTGGAGAGGAACCACTCGAGTTCTTCAAGCGTGGTTGCCTTTCGGTTTTTGTCGGCGAGGTGGATTTGGAAGTTGCCTATCATCCACGGAATCAAGTTGCTGCGATAGAACTCCTGCTTCTCAGTCAGTGTTTCCACAATCTTGTTCCGCATGTTTTCGTTCCAGAACTGGTTCTCATTGACGCGGCTCAGGTATTGTCCTGAAGCAGGGGTGAGCAGGTCGGCTTGCAGGAGCTTGTCGGGGTTGTATTTGCGCATCGTGTCAAGAAAATGGCCGATAGCCTCATCACCTTGACTGTTGTAGCCGTAACTTTTCAAGTCGTTGAAAATCAGAAGGGGATAATCGGTTTTGGCCAGCTTTTTGGCTTCGGCTTGCGCCATTTGGTCTTGCAGTTCAAGGTCGGGGAGTAGGGTGCGTTCAGGTGTGTCCCAAAGCTTGTAAACGATGGCGTTTTTGGAGTGGGCGGATTTCTTCGTTCCAAATGCGCCTCGGGTACAGTTGTACAGCAGGTTGCTGTTGCCGCTGACCTCAGTCGTTCGGTAGACGATGAGTTCGTCGTCGATTTGCAGTACATTGATGCTTGAAGGTATATCGAAAAGCTCGGAATGATAGACCGCAAACGCGTCTTGGCTCTCATCCATAGACAGTTGCAACTGCAAAGTGCCTTGTTTCAGCAAGTGAATGGAAGGTTTGGGCGAAACATGTCTGCTGTTCGTCGGGATGCGGTTAGCCAGCACTGAAATACCCAAATCCAATCCCGCTTGGCGACATTTTTCTTTCAAAAACGGAGCGTCTTTTTCGGTGTAATCGGCTATCAGATAGGATTTTGAACTTCTTTGAATGTTTGAGCATGAAGAGTCTTGAACGCCTGCAGGCATGTCATATCGAGTCTTTTCGTCTATAGATACGTTTGGCCGAATGGCTCGGTATGACATAGGCGAAAAGGCGAAGAAAACTATGCCTTCAATACTAAGCAAGAAAACGGTCAATATGGCTAAGATTCTGTTCATCAGTCGATTCCTCTCAAGTCTTTGTAAAGTTGAACGGCATAGAGGTCGGTCATGTTGGAAATGAAATCGAGGACAGATTGCAGTTTGTAGTAAACTTCATCCTTGTCGGACTTGAATTGTTCTGGAATGAGCGACAGCAGCTTTTTGTTATAAGGTGTGTTGGGGTTCAAAACGGCGTCGGTGAAGCTCTCCAACAGCGTCCCGATGACGTTGAAACCCGTCAGCTCGATTTTTACCACGGACGGGTGGCGATAGATGTGTTTCACGGAGGCGTCGCGGCAGATGTCTAATGCATTCCTCTCGAAATCAGGTAAATGCGAAATTAGGCTCTTCTCGAATCGGCCTTCCATGATGGCATCGTAGTTTTTGACGAAAATGTCGCTCGCACAATTCACCAATTTGTTAATAAGCATGGCACGAAGGAAGGCCATGCGTTCGTTCATGTCGCTTACTTCATTGTAAGCCAACTCTTTATGTCGGTAGAAATCCTTGTCCTTTTCAGGGTCGAAGAAGGAAAGGAAGCAGTTCTCGATGGCCTCGGTGCTGATGATGCCGCGTTTGTGGGCGTCTTCCATGTCTAAGACGAGGTAGCAGATGTCATCGGCGGCCTCCATCATGTACGACAGCGGATGGCGGGCGAAAACCAAATGTTCAGCATCGATTCTTGGGATGCCGCACTCGCTCACAACTTCCTCAAATGCAGGGATTTCCGAATAAAAGACATTGTATTTCTTGCGGTCGCCCTTGTCGAAGGAAGGGTAGGGGTATTTCAGCAAGGTAGCCAAGGTTGCAGCTGTGAGGGAGAAGCCTCCCGCTCTTCGACCCATGAACTGATGCGTCAATTGGCGGAAGGCATTGGCATTGCCCTCGAAGGCGATGAGGTCGCTCCACTGTTCAGGCAAAACCTTGTTTTTCAGTTCTTTGCCTTTCCCGTCCTTGAAGAAGCTACTGATGGTGTCCTCGCCCGAATGACCGAAAGGCGGGTTGCCCAAGTCGTGCGCCAAGCAAGCCGAGGTCACAATGGTCTCGATGTCGGATTGGCGCTCTTTCAGTTCGGGGTGCTTTTTGGCGAGTTTTTCCACCGTACGGCAGGCGATGGAGCGTCCCACGCTGGCCACTTCAAGGCTGTGAGTCAGGCGGTTGTGCACCATCTGCGCGCCCGGCAAGGGGAAGACTTGTGTCTTGTTTTGCAGCCTTCGGAACGGGCTGCTGAAGATGATGCGGTCGTAGTCGCGCTGGAAACTACTACGAATGTCAGCACTCTTTTGCGGCTGCGCGTAGCGTTTGTTGGAGAGAAGGTCGTTCCAGTTCATGGTCAGTTATTTGCTGCAAAATTAGGAAAAATCTCTGTTACGCTCGAAAGCTTCAACTTATGAAAAGCGTTTTTGAGGCAAATTCTTTGTTTTTTCAAGTTGATTCTATTTTTTATCTATTTTTGTCTTGTAAATGCAACACAATGGGAAAGATGAGAGGTTACAAGGTAGGTGTCATGCTCTTTTGGATGGCTGTTCTTTTTTCTGCCTGCAGGCATGATGTGGATTTTTTGGCCAATTATCGTGAAGTGCCAATTATCTATGGCCTTCTTGAGGCCAATGCTGACACCAATTTCGTGAAAATCACACGCGCGTTTTATGCGCAAGATGACCCCATTCAAGTTGCCATGAACCCAGATTCGAGCAACTATCCAGGTCGCTTGGATGTTCGTCTGACGGAGTTTTGCAACGGGGAAAAAACGAGGGAAATCATCCTTGACACCATCACCTTGCACAACAAGCAGCAGGGCACGTTCTACGCTCCCGACCAGAAATTGTATTACACCACGGAACGGCTTCGCATGAATATGGGAGGTGAAGCAATCAGTTACCAGCTTGCCGTCGTTTTGCCCGACTCGACCTTGCACGCACGGACTGACATAGTTGGAGCTAGGAGCTTTAAGGTGAAAAGTTTGGCGGTCAACTATTCGTTGGAGTATTTTGGGACGCGGCATCCATTAAAGTTCCATCCTGCCGTCAATGCGGGCATTTATGATGTGTCGTTTTCTTTCACTTTCAAGGAACAGCGCACGCCCGATGGGGATTCCGTCCCACGCACCATGTATTGGGAGGGAGGCAGGTTCACCGAATCCGACCTCGCCTTGCATCCCGACGACGATGGTGACTACGTAATTACCTATAAACCAGAGACGTTTTATGAAATCTTGACCAATTTTCTTGGAGGCGACACGGCTATTGCAGGTTTGCATCGCTTCATCAGCGATTATCCCGTGGAAATTACCGTCACGGCAGGCGGACACAATTTGCAGCAGTACATTTATTTCAATGCACCCGAGAATATGGTCACGCCCGGTGACAATGAATTTACGCTCATCGATGGTGGCTATGGCGTGTTTTCATCGCGGATGACCACGAAGCGCAAGGTCAGGTTGGCGGGAACGACGGTACCTGATTTATTGGCCAAGACCAACTGGGGTTTCAAGTATATTGGCGGAGAGAATTAGCGTGTCAATTCGGCCATGAGAATACCGGCGGCAACGGCAGCGTTCAGTGATTCCGTTGGGCTGCCGTCCTTACGTGGAATGGTGAGGGGACGGGTAATGTAGGGCAAAACCTCTTTCCTGATGCCGTGCGACTCGCTTCCGATGACTAGAATTCCCTCCACTTTTTCCTTGATTTCAAACAGGTTTTCTCCTTCGAGCAAGGCACCATAAATGGCTTTGCCCAACTGCTTTTGTTCCGTGAGAAAACCGGGTAAGTCAGTAGCTATAATATTGATTCTGAACGCGGAACCCATTGCTGCCTGGATGACTTTGGGGTTCCAGATTTCCACACAGTCAGTGCTGCAAACGACATCATGAAGGCCAAACCATTCGGCGGTGCGGAGTAGGGTGCCCATATTGCCCGGATTGGCGATGCCGTCCAAGGCAAGGATTAGTTGAGTGGAAGCTGAAATCTGGCCATTTTTTGGGATTTTGGCCACGGCCAAGAGTCCGGGAGGCGTGTCCAGTCCGCTCATTTGCTGCATCTGCACCTCAGTGACGATTTCAGCTTGTGGGAACGGCACATCACTGCCGTCAAGGAAGGCTTGTGTGGCAAAGAGGCTGTCTACCTCTAAGCGGGATTGGAGCAATTCGCTGACGGTTTTTCGCCCTTCCACGACGAAAAGCCCAAGTTCCTTGCGGAATTTCTGCTGCTGGAGCGAGGCGATGCGTTTGACGGTGTTTCTGGTAATCATCTGGAAATGAAAAAAGGCTGTCTCAGGGATGAGACAGCCCGTTATGGTTATGCAAAATCTTTCATTGCATTATTCGGCAAAGACCTCAAAGTCAACCTCAACTTGCACGTCTTTGTGGAGTCTCAGTTTGGCCTTGTATTCGCCGACTTCCTTGATGGCCTCATCGTTGAGGGTGATTTGCTTGCGGTCCACATCGAGGTTGGTGGCTTCCTTGATGGCATTGGCAATCATGATGTTGTTGACCGATCCGAAAATCTTTCCGGTGGCAGCAGCCTTAGCCGGGATGCGGAGTTTCAAGCCTTCAAGAGCCTTGGCTTTTTCCAAAGCTTCATTTCTGACCTTCTCTTCCTTGTGTGCCCTTTGGCGCAGTTCCTCGGCCAAGATCTTGCGGTTTCTCTCGCTGGCGAGGATGGCAATTCCCTGCGGAATGAGGTAGTTACGGGCATAACCGGGTTTTACGGTGACGATGTCGTCTTTGTAACCTAAGTTGTTGACGTCTTGTTTCAGAATGATATCCATGTCTTGTCCTCCTTCAATTATTTCAAACAGTCAGCTACGAACGGCATAAGGGCGAGGTGGCGAGCTCTCTTGATGGCGCGGGCAACCTTGCGTTGGTATTTCATCGAAGTGCCGGTGATGCGGCGGGGCAGGATCTTACCTTGTTCGTTGACGAACTTCAGCAAAAAGTCGGCATCCTTGTAGTCGATGTACTTGATGCGGTTCTTCTTGAAGCGGCAGTATTTCTTTCTCTTGGTATCGACCGCAATGGGGGTCAGATATTTAATGTCGTTGTTGTTTACTTGTGCCATTTTTCTAAGTTTTTGATTGTTCGACATTTAAGCTTCGGCTGCGGCTTCGGCTGCTTTCTTGCGTTTCTTTTCGTTGTAGGCGATGGCGTGCTTGTCGAGCTTCACGGTGAGGAAGCGCAGGATGCGCTCGTCGCGTTTCAGTTCGGTTTCCACGTCAGCGATGACGTCTCCTTCGGCCTTGTACTCAATCAATTGGTAAAAGCCCGTGGATTTCTTCTGGATCGGGTAGGCGAGCTTGCGCATACCCCAGTTCTCTTCATGAACGATTTCTGAACCTCTGCCGGTCAGATAATCCTCATACTTCTTTACCGCTTCCTTCATCTGTTCGTCAGATAAAACGGGAGTTAAAATGAAAACGGTTTCGTACTGATTCATAATGAATTGATTGTTAATGGATTAAATTGTTTGTTGTTGCGTCTAAAAACGTGGCGCAAAAGTACAAATAATTTCTTTATCTACAACACTTTAAGCGAAAAATATTTCGCCTCATATCGATTTCTTTGTTCGTGCCTCTCTCGAAATGGCATAAGGGACTGTTGAAGGCATGTCATATCGACCGAAAAAGGAGGGTGTATATCTATGCCTTCAACATTTTTTCCAGCATGAATTCCGCAGCATGTCCGTCACCGAAAATCTCGGGAAACGTGGTTGGCGGATTGCCCTTGAAATGCTGCCATGCCTGCGTGATACGGCTCTCGTCAGCATCGGCAAGAATGGCATTGCCAGTCTGCACGATTTCCACCCATTCGGTCTCAGGTCTGAGGATGATACAGGGCTTCTTGAAGAAATAGGCTTCCTTCTGCACACCGCCCGAGTCGGTCATCACCAACTGGGCGTGACGCTCCAAAGCAATCATCTCCAAGAAAGAAACTGGCGGGATGAGATGGATGCTTTGACTATTGAAAATCTGTGCTTGTAAATCTTCCTTAAGATTGGTTTTCAGGAGCTTGGATGTCCTCGGATGTAGGGGTAGCACGACTTGGCATTCCATTGAAAGGCGCATCAAGGCACTGAAAACCGCGCTGAGCCTTTCGGGATGGTCGGTGTTGCTGTCGCGGTGGATGGTGGCTAAAATGAAAGGTTTGTTCGCTAATTCCATGCGTTGTATGATGTCGGTCTTTTCCTCGGCTATGTCGGCGAAATGCAGACTGTTGTCATACATGATGTCGCCACAATGGTAGACTTTGGGATTGTCGATGGTGTAAGGGTCGGCATTGTCTATCGGGAAGCCTTCTCTTTTCAGATTCTCCAAACCAGCCTTGGTGGGCGTGAAGAGTAGGGTGGAGCAGTGGTCGCAAACGATGCGGTTGATTTCTTCGGGCATGGACTTGTTGAACGAGCGCAATCCCGCTTCGATGTGAACGATGGGCACGTGGATCTTGGCGGCGGCTACGGCTCCGGCGAGGGTCGAGTTAGTGTCGCCGTAAAGCACGATGAAGTCAGGACGCTCCTTTAATAATAAAGCCTCAATGCCTTCAGTCATACGGGCGGTCTGCACACCGTGTGAGGCGGAGCCTACATGGAGGTTGTGGTCGGGATGCGGAATTTGCAGCTCGTCGAAAAAGACTTGCGACATGTTCTCGTCGTAGTGTTGTCCCGTATGAACGATGATTTCCTGTATCTCGTTGGCATAGTGCGACTTGATAGCGCGGCTCAATGCTGCGGCCTTGATGATTTGCGGTCTGGCTCCGATGACGGTGACGATTTTCATGGGTGATTCGATTTGGGTTCAGAAGAGCATCTCTCCATTGGCGTGGAAGCTGTGGTATTTCCCGTTGCCAATGACGATGTGGTCGAGGACGATGATGTCCATTAAGTTGCCGCACGCGACAAACTTTTTGGTGAGGTTGTGGTCTTCGTTGCTGGGTTTAGTGTTGCCCGATGGGTGGTTGTGGGCAATGACGATATGGGTGGCGCCCAGGTTGATGGCGTTTCTGAACACAATGCGCGGGTCGGCGATGGTTCTCGACAGCCCGCCGATGCTGACGCATTCAATTTTGAGAATCTTTTTGGTATTGTTGAGATACATCACGAGGAAATGCTCTTGAGAGAAGTCGTCGATGTAGGGAAGAAAACGTTCGTAGGCGTCTTGGGTGTTGTTAAGGTCGAATGTGTCGGTGAGGTTGGCTTCGGCGGCACGGCGTCGTCGGCCAAGTTCAAGGGCGGCCACGATGGTGATGGCTTTGGCTTCACCGATGCCGTTGTGACGCATGAGTTCCTTGATGGAGAGGTTCGAGAGGTCGATGAGGTTGTTGTTCACACTGTCCAGAACGGAACGGGCAAGCTCCACAGCCGACTGCTTGCTGTTGCCCGACCCGATAAGGATGGCGATAAGCTCTGCGTTGCTCAACGCTGATTTTCCTTTGGTCATCATTTTCTCGCGTGGCCGGTCGTCGGCAGCCCATTCCTTGATGGTTTTCTTCTCGTTGCTCATGTTGGTTTTACTTTGTTTCGGCGCGTAAAGATAGTTTATTTTTGTGAAACGAAACCAAAAAAGCCCCTCCTAAAAATTTAGAAGAGGCCAGCTATGAAAAACAAAACTCTTTACGCTAATTTTGCCGTGTGTTTCGTCATCTTCGATTTCAGGTTGGCGGCTTTGTTGCGGTGAATGATACCACGACGGGCCACCCTGTCGATAATCGAATAGATTTTTGGAAGTTGAGCCTCGGCTTCGCTCTTGTCGGTCAAAGCACGGAACTTCCTGACTTCGTTACGCATGTTCTTGGCATAGTAACGGTTGTGCAAACGTCTTTTCTCGTTCTGACGAATTCTCTTTAATGCATCTTTGTGATTTGCCATATCTTTTTCTTTATTTGATTCTTTTTAATCGGGCTGCAAAATTACGACTTTTTTGTGAATTGAAAACGAAAAAGATGAATTTTTTTATCCAATCGGCTAAAGTGCTGATTTTCCGACAAAAGACATCTTTTCCTCGTTCCCTTGATTCACGATTTCCCCGAGACTTATATTAATAAAGGTGTTCCTTTTGAGGTTTTCGCCTTTCAGCAGAACGGGAATGTAATTCTCACCGTAGCCTCGAGCCATGCCTTTACTGTCAATGCGCTCGATGAGCATTCGTTGGGTCTTGCCTTGCATAGCCTCGAAATATTTGGTTTTGTTTTCGAGTGAAATCTGCCGCATCACTTCGCTTCGTTCCGATTTGATTCTTTCATGGATTTGGTCGGGCAGGGTGGCGGCTTTGGTGCCAGTGCGTACTGAATATTTGAAGGTATGGATGTGACTGAAGCCGATTTCACGGGCGAAGTCGCAGCTTTCCTTGAAGGTGGTCTCGGTTTCGCCAGGGAAACCCACAATGATGTCGGTGGTGAGGTTGAAGTCGGGACGCACTGACTTGATGCGCAAGCACATGTCGCGAAACTGCTCAACGAAGTAGAAGCGATGCATCCGTTTTAAAGTGTCGTTGGAGCCGCTTTGCAGGCAGATATGCATGTGCGGCGCGAGTTTCTCATGCTGCAACAGGCTGAGGAAACGGTCGCTGAACTGGTCGGGTTCAATGGAGGAGACGCGGACGCGGAAGTCGCCGTCAATGTTCAAGATGTTCTCCACAAGTTGCTCAAAATTAGTTTCTTCGTATTGGTATCGCCCCATGTTAACGCCCGTCAACACGACCTCTTTGACGCCGTGGGCAATAACCTCTTGCACATTGTCATAAATGTCCTC